>MDSV01168444.1_pt1 | contig 40674 bp, 32 predicted proteins | sample 810851 | NCBI WGS metagenome assembly MDSV01 (sample SAMN05326640, study PRJNA326480) | marine metagenome | isolation source: seawater | place: Atlantic Ocean: North East | collected 2012 | reverse complement strand
ATGGCTGGATGGCAGAGTGGTTATGCAGCGGCCTGCAAAGCCGTTTACGCCGGTTCGATTCCGGCTTCAGCCTCCATAAATGAAGTAATTAACTTTTTTAACAACAGACAAGTTTCAAAAAAAACAACTATCCATGGTTTTATGCGATGTATAATTTAAACTACACAATATTTGATAGCACAGCCATGATTTCAATAAATAAAATCTAAAACTATGTTAAAAAGTTTAATTGTTCATAAAGATTTAAAGTTAATTGATGCGTTGAAGAGATTGGACGAATCTGCTCTAAGGTACCTTTTGGTTCTTGATAAAAATTCAATCCTAGTTGGTTCATTAAGCGATGGCGATGTCAGAAGAGCAATACTTAGCGGCGCTGATCTAAATCATGATATTGGTAATTTTTATATGAAAGATCCAATCTATCTTAAAAAAAATAGCTTTAATCAATCTCATGCTCAAGAATTAATGACCTCAAAAAGCCTTATGTATCTTCCAATCGTTGATGAATCAAACAAGTTTGTAGATATTATAAAGTCAGAGTCATTTAATGAGAACAAAAAAACCTCATCATTGCCAAAAAACTGCACAGTTGCAATTATGGCTGGTGGAATAGGTTCTAGATTAGAGCCCTTTACTTCAATATTACCTAAGCCTCTTGTGCCAATTAATGGTAAGCCAGTCATAGACCATATTATTGAAAATTTTATGGGATATGGCTTAAAAAATTTTTTTATATCCGTGAAGTATAAAGCTAGAATAATGCGAGCTTACTTTGAAGAAATTGAATTAGAAAGAAAGATAATCTTTGTCGAAGAAGAGAAGCCTTTGGGAACCGCTGGAGGTCTCTCTTTGTTGCCAAAAACAATCTCAGACCCGATTTTTGTAACAAACTGCGATGTTATTTTATCTATGGATTATCAGGAATGCTATGACTTTCATTTAAAAGGAAAATTTTCAATGACAATAGTTGCGGCAGTAAAAAAATATCTTATTCCTTATGGATCATGTGAGCTGGACAGTGATGGCACATTGTTAAAAATTACTGAAAAACCAGAATATCAGCATATTGTTAATACTGGATTTTATGTAATTAACCCATCAGCTCTTAAGTTACTTCCAGATGGGGAGCATGTAGATATGGATAAGTTTATTCAACAAATCCACTCTAAGGGCCTAAAGGTAGGAGTTTTTCCTGTTTCTGAGGACTCATATCATGACGTTGGAGAGTGGCATGAATATAATAATACGATACAATCTTTTGATATTTAAATCTGGAGCACTATGAAAAATGTAAATCAATCTGATTACAGTCAGAGTAATACCTTAGTTTCAGGCGATGAAGCGGGAGGTCTAATTGATGTTGGAGCACTGATAAAGGTTATCTTTGATAATATAAAAATTTTAAGCGCATTAATGACTTTGAGTGTAGTTGCAGCATGTATTTATGCTCTCATTTTAACTCCTATTTATAGAAGCGAGGCTCTATTAGTTGCTGCAGAAAATAATGAGGAAGCTTTGGGCTCTTTGATGGGGGGATTTTCTCAAATAGGTTCTTTGTTTGGTTCCCCTGGGGTTGCAGGAGGATCAATTGATAATTCTATTATTGCTCAAGAGGTAATTCGTTCAAGAGATTTTTTATACAGCTATATTCAAAAAAGAGACTTGTTGGTTCCATTGTTAGCAGCGAAAAATTGGAACATAGATGATGCATCATACGAAATTAATGAAGAGATGTACGACCCTAAGAATAATAAATGGATTGCATACGAAAAACCGACTTCTTTCAAAAGTCCGATATATTATGAAGCCTTTATTATTCTGGAACCACTCATAAGTGTTAGCCAAGACCGAAAAACTGGCTTGATCAAGGTAAACTTCGATCATCCGACGCCTCAACTTGCCAGTCAATGGTTATCATGGCTACTTGATGACCTAAATGATTATTTTCGAGAAGATGATAGCAAAGAAGCCGAAGCATCGGTTCAATACTTAACAAAAGTCATACAAGACAATCCAGTAAAACAAGTTGATTTAGTCCTTACCTCTCTTATAGAAAAGCAGCTAAATACTTTAATGCTCGCTAATTCAAAATCGGGATATGTCTACAAAATACTTGATACTCCATATGAACCCATTCAAAGGATTAGTCCAAGAAGAACACTTATTGTCATAGTAATCACGGCATTTAGTGCAATATTTTTTACTTTCTTAATACTTGGGCTTCATTGGTCCGGGAAGAAGTTAACATTTACTGGAATCAAGAAAGCTAATTAACTTTAATTTATATAATCATGAAATATATTGTTGAATTGCCGGAAGTGTGGGCATTAGAAATTCTTGAGCATGACGAAAAATGTGACGGATATTGGATAAGTAGCCTGACTCAATCTTGGCAAAAAGGCTATCCAGATAATTGTACTTTACCCTGGACAAACTATGTTGATCTAGTTAGAAGGCTAAGGCATCACACAAATAAAAAAATTGTGGTTGATGTTGACATGCTTTACAACGAGCCAAGTGTAGGCGCGCTAATATGCAAAGAACTCTATAGCGCTGGCTGTGACGAAGTTGTAATAGAGTCAAAAAAATTTCCCAAGGTCAATAGCTTGACTCCTGAGAAAATGGTCTTAAGTACCCCTGAAGAATTTTCGAGAATGATCAATAAAGTTAAGACATCTGTTCCTGATTTAAAAGTTCATGCTAGATTAGAATATCTTGCTATGACAAAGGATGTTCAGCAAACTGTCAATATTGCGAAAAGAGTGATGAGCGCGGGTGCTGATGGCGTTGTTGTTCACTGGGGAGCAGACTCCAATACTGATCTTTTAAAAGATGCCTTAAACGCAATTAAGCATGAAAATATTTCTGCTGGCATAATTCCAACCAAGTTCTTGGATCAAGTTACTTCTGGGGACTTTGAAGAATTAGCAGATTTTAGTATTCTTGGAAATATTTGCTCATCCTTTATCCGGCACTCATTTGCAAGTAAATCCATAGATGATTTGTTAAAAATTCCCTGTGAATTTAAACCTCTTTTAAACAGAGCTAGCAGTCATGAGCCTCTTGGTCAGTCAACTTTGATTATCTTAGGCGCTATGCCTCAAAAGAATGGCTCATTTGCTCTTGAAAATTCTTTACAGCTTGATAGTTTTGTTAATTTAGCAAAAAAATATTACTCCGCGTTCTTGGTCACCTCATCTGAATGTAAGCTTGATCTTGAGGATATCCCAGGAATTAACAGAGTCAATATAGAAAATTCATTAGGTGAGGTTCATTCTTTGTCAGCTGCTATGGATGGAGTTAATACTGAAAATATATCAGTAGTTTACGCTGATATTGAGAAGGAGATATTGAAGCATTGTGATGTGAGGGATGGAATGATTTTTTCTAATGATTCTTTTGCGGGTTTTCTTACAACTAAGACAGATCTTTTGCTGTCATTGGTTGCAGAGTCAAGTCCGGATGAATCTATTTTGCAAATGACATCTAGGACAAATATAAATTCAATTATAATTTCATGAATAAAAAGAGAATTATGGTAGATATGTCTGCCACTCTTTTACACCATGGTCATACACGATTACTCCAGCATGCCTCGACACTCGGTGATGTGGTAGTGGGCTTGACATCAGATTTAGAGATTGAGAAGAAGAAAGGTTATGTTCCCGAACTTACTTTTGATGAACGTAGAGAGATACTCGAATCTATCTCGGTTGTCACTGAGGTTGTATCAGTACCTTGGAATATTACGGAGGATATTCTCACCAAATTCAAAATTGATTTTTTGGTTCATGGAGATGATAACCAAAACGATATCTCTTCTGAAAAATTAATTACAATACCCAGAACTGCCGGTATTAGCAGCTCTGACTTAAGGTTAAATGCATCAAATAACCTTTTAAAAATTCGTAACAAAAAAAAATTAATGCTTACTCCTGGGCCAGCACAATTGCCTCCTGAGGTTGTTAATAATCTTTTTCCAGTTTTTGGAAGGGGCGATGATCAATATGAAAAAATTGCAAAGGAAACCCTTTCATGGATCAAGTCATTGGCCGGCCAAGATTCCCTTATGTTCGCACAAGGTTCCTCTACTTTTTCTATTGAGCTTGCAGCACATACTTTCCTTGAAGGTAAATTATTATTAATTTCAAATGGCTACTATGCAGATAGGCTTGAGCATTTAGCTCCACCTCAAGCCCATATTACTAAAATTACCCCAGATGAGATGCATTTGATTGATGAAAAATTTGACTGGATTCTCTTTGCATATACTGAAACCAGCATAGGGTATAAGAATGATATTCAAGCAATATATAAAGCCGCTAAGGAAATTGATGCAAAGCTGTTTGTTGATGCAACAGCCTCTATAGGTTTAGAGCAAGATCATCACCTTGCAGATGTGATTTGTTTTAGCTCATGCAAAGGTTTATTTGGTTTAACAGGAGCATCTTTTATATCCTATAACAAGAACATAGAGATGAAAAAAAATAATTCTTTTTATTTTAATATTGAAACTCAAATTGAAAAGAAAGTTACTGGTCCATATCATGCTATCTGTTCGTTATATGGCGTCATGCCCCAACATAATTTGTATAGGTCTAGAGTGCAGAAATCAAAAGATTTGATTTTAAATTCTATGTCACAATTTGTAGATTCCTCTTCTAACCAGCCTCTATTATGTTCACAGGTACAAGGGAAAATTATTGCAAATGACGATAATGTTGTTTTGTATCAACCACGATCAAGTATTGCTGGATCTGTTATTTGCCATCTTGGAGAAATTGACAAAGCAAATCCAGAAATATTGGATAGAATTAAAATCATTGGTCTAGATCAATGATTGATACTGATTTATTTATTAAGAATTTAATTGCTGCTGGGTATACTCATCTGTGTGTTGTTCCATGCAGTTTTGCATCAGAGGTAATTAATGGAGCAATTAATAATAGTGATAAAATCTCATATACTCCATGTGCAAGTGAAGCTGTTGCTTGTTCAGTTGCAGCTGGTTTAAAGTTAAGTGGGCAGAGACCAATTATTATCGTTCAGAGTTCAGGATTAACAAATTTGGGAAGCTGTATCACAAGCCTTTTAAAGCCTTACAAAGTCTATATCCCAATTATAGTAAGCTGGAGATCATACTCATCTGGGGATAGTGAAATACAGCATGCACACCTCTCAACTAATATCAAATCACTTGTAAGAAGCTATGGATATACTTCTGATATTTTTTCAAGTACTGATATTGTCCATGCAATGCGACAAATCAAGCAATCTGAATCTTGTTTACAAATTCTTTTATTGAAAAAAAATTCTTTCTCTCCGCTATCATTGAATCCTCAACATAAAATAGAACTTGATCAATATCTGAAACGTTCAATGTTTCTTTCTCACCTTAATTCATTATTCAGTGATTCAAATAATCTTTTTATCGGCACTACTGGTAATACGGCCAGGGAGATGTATTCGTTTATGCCTGATACAGATAACTTTTATATGGCAGGAAATATGGGTGGAGCTTTATCGGTTGGATTGGGAGCAGCTATAGCTGGAAAAGGAGTATTTGTTTGTGGGGGAGATGCAGAGTTTGTTATGCATATGGGTGGGCTTACAACGGCTGGACGATACAAAGATATGCAAGGACATTTAACTTACCTTCTTTTTGATAACTTTTCTAATAAAAGCACAGGGGGCCAGAGATCATATCAAGAGCACATTGATTATGCTGGTATTGCAAAGTCATCAGGCTTTGAGATTGCTTATGATTGCTGTAAAACTCTTAAAGATTTTGAAACTAACCTTGAGCCTGCTAAAGGTAAATTAAAATTTATTAGAATTTTATGTAGCTATGATGAAATTACACCTAGACCTCCCGCCGCTGATATATTGCAAAGTAAGTTAAATTTTAAGCACAAATAAATATTATGAAATTCTTTTATATATCTAAATTTTCGCAAGCTATGATTCGTATAAGAGGTTTTCAAATTTTTCGTAATCAGACCTTAAGAAGATATGCAAAAAAATTGTTAGCTTTTTTTTGTTATCTCCTCTACGGCAGATTCAAAATGATTAATGTTGCTTCCAAATACCCAGTAATTTTCAAATCAAATTTTGCATTTTCAGGATGGGAGCAATGGGGTGAAGATCATAATTCTGGCTTCCATAAGCTTATTGAGTTATCAAAGAATAAAAAAACTATTCTAGATATAGGCGCACATATTGGACTATGCAGTATCCCAATATCTTTGTATTGCAATGTTGAAAAAATTTTTGCATTTGAACCCAATGAAGTGAATAGAAGAATTTTTACAGAGCATATTCATGCAAATAATATTTCAAATATAGAGGTTATACCTAACCTTATTGGAAAGAATGATGGTGAGTTTGTTGAGCTATATTCTCCGGATGATGTTTCTGGAATTCCCTCGATAGCCAATCTTCAAAATATGCGAAAAGATAACAAGAAATATCACACCTCTTCTCACCGTCAAATATCAATTGACAAATTTTGTAAATCTAATCAGATTCAGCCTGATGTTATAAAAATTGATGTCGAGGGAGCAGAGTTTGGAGTGCTTGAAGGAGCCATTGATATCATTAAGGAGTTTAAACCATTTATTCTAATCTCACTGCACCCCAAGCATCTCAAGAGTTTGGGAAAGGATGTCAATGAAATTTTTAAGATTTGCAAATCCCTGGATTATAGGTTGCTATCATGCAATGAAGAAGGGCAAAAAGAAGTTTCAATCATAGCTTTAGATGAGTACTTAATGGAGCCTATCTACAGTGATTAATACTCAAAAATAGGAAAGAATGATGCGCAAAATTAAAATTTCAGTTATTGGCATGGGATACGTTGGACTGCCGCTGGCAGTCTCTTTGAGTCAGTTTTTTGAAGTGGTGGGTTTTGATATTAATGACGAAAGAATTGGTGAGCTTAAAGAGGGCATAGATAGAACCAATGAAATCTCTAGCGAGGAACTAACAAATGCAGATAGTTTGTTTCTTACATCTCAAGAGAGAGATCTTTCTTCTTCAAATGTTTATATTGTTACTGTGCCCACTCCAATTGATGGCAAAAATAAGCCTGATCTTTTTCCCATAAAGAGCGCTAGCAAATTAGTGGGTTCATTTTTGTCTAAAGGAGATACTGTCATTTATGAATCCACAGTATATCCAGGCCTAACAGAGGAGGTGTGCCTTCCAATACTCTCAAATATCTCAAGGTTAGAGTTTAATAAAGATTTTTATATAGGCTACAGCCCAGAAAGAATCAACCCAGGAGATAAAGAGCATACCTTAACTAATATTACTAAAGTCATAAGTGGATCAGATCTTCAAACATTAGATTTATTAGAACAAATCTACTCATCAATTATTCAAGCTGGGGTATATAGAGCAGAGTCGATTAAAGTAGCTGAAATGGCAAAAGTAATTGAAAATACACAAAGAGATATTAATATTGCATTAATTAATGAGGTTGCTAAGATCTGCAATCTAGTCAATATTGATACACAGTCTGTATTGAAAGCAGCCAGCACGAAATGGAATTTTCTTCAGTTTCAGCCTGGATTGGTTGGGGGGCATTGCATTGGAGTAGATCCATACTACTTAACACATAAATCCAAAGAGTTAGGATATCAACCGAAAGTGATCATGTCGGGGCGAGAGCTTAATGATAGTATGCCAAGATATGTATCAAAACAGATCAACAAAATGTTAGAAAATTCTAATGATATAAATTTTCAATCAAAAATCTTAATTTTAGGCTTCACATTTAAAGAAAATTGTCCTGATACTAGAAATACCAAGATCATTGATCTTGTAAATGAGCTTTTAAATAGCGGTCACAAGGTTGATATTTATGATCCCTGGCTTGATAAAGGGATTCAAAAGCAATATCAAGAATTAAATATTCTAGAAACAATACCTAGCAATAAATACAATTTATTAGCTTTGATGGTTCCTCATCAAGATTTTATAAATATGGGTACAGAAAAATTAAGAGAATCATTATTGGAGGGCGGTCAAATATATGATTTAAAAGGAATTTTTAGCCCTACGGAAACTAATGGAAGGCTATAGCCTTAATATTTTTAAAAAATTTGGTATAAGAATTGCAAGTTAATATTCTCACCAAAGGTCCAGATAGTTATAATGCAAGAGCTTTTTTGCATCCAATTGTGCACAATAAATTACTGCTAAATGAATCTGGAATAAGTGTTCACTTTTTTTACGAAATTTTGCCTGCAATTACCGACTGTGATGCCTTAATCATAGACAGTAAATTTTTTAAATCTTGGTATCAAGGTAGTGAAGAAAAAATGTATATTTTTTTAGACCAAGCCCGACAAGACGTAAAAATTATTTATTTTGATACAACTGATAGTTCAGGCTACCTTCTTGGAGATGTTCTTCCGTATGTAGATAGGTACCTCAAGCATCAAATCCTTAATGACAAGAATCTTTATTTAACAAGTTTATATGGTAGAAGGCTTTTTTCAGATTATTACCATAAAAAATTTGGAATTTTTGATGATACGGAGCATGAAGAAAAAAATCCCCAGGTATTAGATAAGCTAGATTTACTAAAAATAGATGTTGGTTGGAATACAGGCTTATCAAATTATTCTCTACTGGGAGAATATCTAGGCAAACTATACAAAAAAACCAATCTTTCAATTTTTTCGAGGTCTCCAAGAATATTTATTTCACCTGATTCAAACAGGAAATATGATGTACAGTGCAGAATGAATACTGAATATGACAAATTAAGTGTTTCTTTTCAACGCAAGCTAATTGCCAAGAATGAACTGTTATTTCTTCAAAAAAATAAAGTAAATCGATATAAATATTTTCAAGAATTAGCAAATACTAAAATTATTCTCTCTCCATTTGGTCTAGGAGAGATTACACTAAAGGATTTTGAAGCTTTTATCTCAGGAGCCTTGCTGATTAAACCAAATATGGATCATATGGTGACTTGGCCAAATTTCTATGTTCCAAACGAGACGATACTTGATTTTAGCTGGGATTTAAAAGATTTGAACGGCATTATTGAGGCAGCTCTAGAAAATAAAAAAAATAGAGTTGAAATTGCCAAAGAGGGTCAAAATAGATATAAATATTATTTAAAATCAATGGATGGGAGTATAGAATTCGCTGATCGCTTCATGAAGCTTATTTCCTTCTAATGAGACCAAATGAATAATTTGAAATATTCTCGAAATGGTATACAAGAATTCTTTTGGCCTATTAATAATAACGATACTCAAAAAGTAATTAGAGACGTTATTCATGAAACGGTCATTTTTTTTAGATCACTTTCACATGATCAATCAAGAGAAACGATCATATTAAAGGTTGCAAATGCATTCTTTTTAAGCAAGGTTTTATCTGTCTATTATATAAAAGCATCTGAAAAAGAGTTTTTAAGGAAATCACATCATGATATTTCTTTAGATTTTCTCTCACAAAAAGATAATTTGCTTTCTCAAAATCAATATCTTGAGCATCTTAGAACAGGATTGCGTCGCGAGGTTAAATCTAATCCCGGATTATATGGTCTTGTAATTGATGGCCTTAAAACTGTTATTAAAAATGATGGATTTACTAGAAGAAATCTAAAATATGTACCTAATTCAGGTGAGATTATTTGTACCGGAGGAGGAGACGCCGCTCAAAGATATCTAAAAGATACTCAGCAAAAAGCTTTTCTGGTAAAGATTGGTGATTTTTATCCATTTCAAATAAAAGATTCTGCCATTTACAAAAACATAAAATCCATACGTTATAAGGCAAGCTATGTTGATTATATTGACCTTATTAGAGTATTTTTTAGATCTAATAACATTGATCTGTCAACACGAGAATTTGAGGATTTAATTAATTGGTTAGATCATTTTTTAGCATATACCATAGAGTATTTTCATATGCTTGAAGCCCCAAGTAATAAAATTCCAAAAATTTTGTGGACAAGTTCTGCTGGCATTTTATGGAATCGATTATTGGCCATCAAGGTTAGAGAAAATGGTGGTGAAGTTTTAGTTTTTGATCATGCAAATGGTTCAAATATCAACAGTAATACCTTCATGCCTTTCGTAGAGTGCCAAGATTTAGATACTTTTGTTACTTTTTCATCTGTGCAAAAGAAATATTTTGAAGAAAAATTAGCAACTCAAATCTATAATTTATTTCCCAAGCCTAATATTGTTGCTTTAACCAATATAGAATAGCTAAATGTTGAAAGAATCTCCAAAAACCAATAAGAGGCTCATCTATATAGTTCCATTCTATGTTGGCTATAGAATGTCAAGTTTTAACCCGTTAATGAATGATATGGTGGTAATAGACTGGCAACTTAGACTGCTATCATTTTTAAAGAATTTAAAATTTGAAGTTTTTGTAAAACAACATCCAGAATCAAACACCAGAATGCCTGAATATTTTTTTCAAGAAATTGGTGTTCAGGATTTAAATGGCAATTTTGAAGATGTAGTGCATCCTGATGATATATGTATTTTTGATTGGCAGAGCACCACAACTTTCGGAGCAGCCTTAAAACAAAATAATCCAATCGTATTTATTAATTTTGGTACCCAAGAACTCCATGAAAATGAGAGAACTATTATGCATCAACGACTTGTAGAAATAGATGGGTTTTACGATGCTAGAAATAGAGCAGATATTGAGTGGAGTTCATTAAATGAAGCTATACAAGTTTGTCAAAATCTTAATGACAAAAAATTTGTAAAATTAATTTATGGGTCAGTATGAAAATTGATATTCCAGAATTTAATTTTTCTATTGATACTTCAGTAGGAAATCTCTCATTTAATCATAAAAATATTTATCCTCAACCTTTTATTTATGAAGATAGCTTCGGAAATATGCTGATCATATTAGGAAGACCGCATATCAAAGGAAAATCACTAAAAGAAGAGATAAAAGAAATATTCATATCTCAATCTAATTTTGAGCAACCATTCCTTCAAAATATTGATGGAGAGTTTTTGATACTTATTTTTAATAAAAATTCTTATAAATTCTCAATAGTTTCTGATCGTTTCAGCTCTATACCTCTCTACTATTTTGTTGATGATCAAACTTTTTATGGCAGTAATAATTATGCTGATTTAATACAGCTCGCCTCAAAAAATAAAAATTTTAAGTTACAAAAAAATAATTTTTTTGAATTTCTTTGGTTCAGACGTCTTCATAATAATATTACATACGACAGCCTTATAAAGGCGATGATGCCTGGGAGAGTTCTTAAGTTTCAAGGTGGTTTAGTGTATGAAAAAGAGTACTGGAAACCCTCGTTCCGTAAAAACAACTTCACACTTTCACAATCAACTGAAGCTTTGCGCAATGCAATTTTAGGTGCTGTAAAACAAAAAATAGATTTGATAGGTAATAAAAATTTTGGTCTTTTCCTTAGTGGCGGCATGGATACAAGAACTATATTGGCTGCATTTCATGCACTGAATACTGAACTTCCAGAGTGCTACACTCTTGGCTACACTCCAAGTGGAGAGTTTAGAATTGCAAAACAGCTTACAGATTTTACAGGTGCTAGACATCATTTCTTAAAAATGTCTCCAAATACCTATGATCAATTTTGGTCTGAGAAATCAAGATTGGCAGGAGGAATGCATCATCAACTTCAAAATATATTTATTGGCCTCAAGAATCAGAGCCTTTCTAGTACTTCGGTGTTTTTTCATGGGCATGGGTTTGATTACTTATTTCAAGGCATGTATTTACCAGCTTCGCCTCTTAGGATATTTAATAAAAACTTGCACCTTAAAAAGATTAATAATCTACATAACGTAGGAAATTTTTCAAAATTTTATTCTGAAAATGTTCCCTATAGGGCTTGGAGAGTTAATTTGCAGGAATACCTACTACCAAAGTATAAAGATGAACTAATGAACCATTTGTATGAAAATATCCAATCTATTGAAGATCAAGGAAGGGAGGTATGTAATGACAATTTTGATTTATGGGAATATATGATGATTCATTCATTATCGCGTCATTACTCCCAAACCGATATAATGGGCATGGGAACTTATGGTGAGCAAATTAAGGTTGCAAATGATAATACCTTATTTAATACCTATCTCTCAATGCCAATCAATCATCGAAAATATGCAAGAGCTATGAGAGGAGCATTGCGCGAAATGAGTCCTGAGCTTGCAAATATACATAGCGCAAATACAGGTAATAGAATTTCTGCAGGACCAATTGAAAATTCATTTTTATTTGCATATAGAAAAGTTTTAAGAGCATTTTCGTCTTCAATTAAATACCAAAACCCCACAGCTGATAGAAGGACATGGCCAAATGAAGATGATCAAGTAAGACGCATGAAATTGTTGAATAATGCAGTATCATCTTTGCACCAATCAGACCATTTACGTGAAGCGTTACCTTATCTAGATTTCAATCTTCTTCAATCAAAAACAGATGACTGGCTTGAGCATGGTCGGCCGGGTGGAGGGCAGTTCTTAATGTGTCTTTTATCAATTGATTCATTCTTAAAATCCTTTTAATTTATGTGCGGTATATTTGGATTCTTGCTGAATGAAAATCTTTCAGATCAAGCCATAGAACAAGGAAAAAAACACACACAACAACTCTCTCATCGGGGTCCAGACCATACTGGATACTGGTTTAAAGAATCCGAAGGTATTTTTCTAGGCCATACCAGGTTGTCTATTATTGACCTTGCTGCTGAAAATAATCAGCCATTTAAATACAAAAATTCTATGCTTGTATTCAATGGAGAAATTTATAATTATCTTGAGCTTAAAAAAGAATTAATTGCAAAAGGCAATATATTTCAAACTCATGGAGATACAGAAGTACTCTCTAGCTTCTTAGAGACAAACGAAGCAAAAGAATTAGAGAAACTTGATGGAATGTTTGCTTTTGCTCATTATAAAAATAAGCGACTTTATTTGGCAATTGATCTATTTGGTGAGAAGCCACTTTACTGGTGCAGGAATTCATCTGGTTTCTACTTTTCATCAGAACCAGCTCCATTAATAGAAATGCTGGATTTACAATTTGACGAAAGCGTTCAAAAAAAATCAATGTTTAACGCATTAGGTTATTTGACTAATGGTGAGACTTTCTATCAAGGTCTATATCGGATGATGCCAGCAACATCAATTAACATTAGTCGAAACGGAAATCCAAAAATTTTAAAATATTGGAATAGACCAAAATATAGATTTCAAGAAAAAAATCCAGAAGAGCTTAACAATACTGAGGTAGATCTCATTCATGAAGCACTCATTAGCTCTTTGAGTGTTAGAACTAGATCAGATGTACCAATTGGACTATTTTTGTCTTCAGGTATTGATTCATCACTTATAGCTGCAATGCTAAAAAAAGATTTTGATGCTGACATTACAGCCTTAACCGTTAAATTTAATTCTGCATTAGTCCATGATGAATCTTCATATGCATCAGATATAGCTGCTTATTTGAAACTAGATCATAAGATTGTTGATAGCAGCGACGACTATCATAATTCCGACATTGCATCACTGAATGGAATTTATGGTGATCCATGTGATAACACGACAGTTTTTTCAGTAAATCAAATATCGGCAATTGCAAAAAATTTTTTCTCAGTTGCTTTTTCTGGTACAGGTGGAGATGAGTTATTTTTTGGTTATGGTAAACATTTTTTTCTTCATCAAAATCAAGGACTTTTATCAAATAGAGCATTAAAATTTATTCTGTCTTCTTTAAGAAAGATACCGATGCCATTACCAAGAAAAGTTTTTACAGCATCTTACCTTTCTCAATATAGCAATTTAGACATTATGTTGGCACTTAAAAATTCTCCCTATTTTGATTGGGAGGAGCTATCTAACAGTTTTATTTCATCATCTTCTTTAGAACAACCTAAAGTCTCTAATCAAAGTCTAATCTCACAATATGTAGATTTTGATATAGATCAAAATTTGTGTGGCTCCATTATCCCCCCATTAGATAGAGGAAGCATGTTAAATGGCCTTGAGGTAAGAACCCCGTTTTTAAATAGGAAGCTTTTAGAAGTTGTTACTAGTTTTGATGCAAACAGAATTTTAATGTCTGGACAAAAGGGCATATTAAAGCAGATTTTAAGCAGATATTTGCCATCATCATTATTAAATCAAAAAAAGCTTGGATTTGTATATCCCCAAAGTCTGTTGGTAGATAGTGAGATCAAATTATTAAGAAAAAAATATTTAGATCATGATCCAATTTTTAATACTTTATTTTCAAAGCGCGATAAAAACCCTGAAATTGATAGGTTGATATTAAGGTATATGATATATAATACCGTGAAAAATAAACCACGGAAGCAGTTATAGCTTTAAATATTTAAATGGGAATTATTCATGTCTTCAATTTTAAATAAAATATCTCATAGAGTTGATGGCTATGGACTATTTAACTTAGTTTTTGGTCATCTAAAGTGGCTTCTTATTTCTATCTATAAAAAACTTTCAAAAAATCAGTTTCAAGAAGTCACTGTCTACAATTCAAAGATGATTGTTGATCTATATGACGATGGTCTAAGTAAGCAATTGCTTAAATATGGAGCCAGAGAACTTGATCACAAATATCTCTTAGAAATGATCCTTAAACCTGGCACATTTGTTTTAGACATAGGAGCAAATATTGGTTATTACGCATTATTGGAAAATGAACTTATAGGTAGTGAAGGAAAGCTTGTTTGTATAGAGCCATCACCGTCAAATGTGTCTCTTTTAACAAAAAATATGAAGCTTAATAACCTTCATGACGTAACGATAGTAGAAGGAGCTATTTCACAATCATCAGGAAAAAAAGTTTTTTATTTATCTCATGAGTCTAATTTAAATACATTTCATAATTACGGAACAGTTGAAAAACATTTATCTGGAGAGCAGATAGAAGTATCTACATATTCAGTGCCAGATCTTATCAGTAAACTGGATATTTCAGAGCCATTAGGTTTAATTAGGATGGATGTAGAAGGTCATGAGGTTGAAGTAATCTCAGGAATGATGAATGGTATTAAGTCTTCCGAGCTTGCGCCGACTATTATATTTGAAACTCACATAAGCAGATACTCTCATGAAAATAACATGGCTAATATCTTAAAAGAGCTATTTCAAAACGGGTATTCTGTTCCCTGGGGCGCATCTTCATGGCAAGAGGGCTCCAAGATTGTTGAGTCTCTTGGCTATCAATCTGTTAAAAGTATTCCAACTGATGGCGTAAGAAGAGAAATTTATAAAGATATTTCAAATGATGACGCAATAAATTTAATTTGTAATCTAGGCGGCCTTAGAACTGTTGTTTTATCCAAGAATTAATAAACTACCTTGTAGATGTTTTCTCTAGGACTAAAATTACTTAAGACCTACCCCTCAAAATCAGCATTAATAATTATTCTTGCATTACTTGTTGGAGTTTTAGAGGGTGTGAGTATTGGCGCAATCATGCCAATACTAGAAATTATTTTAAACAATAACTCATCTGATTCTAGCTCCTCATTAGTAGTCTTTATTACTAAATTATTAAATGGTGTGGGTTTGGAGCTTACTATTTACTCTGTTACTAGCCTATTATTTTTTGCTATCTTGGGGAAAGCTATTGTAAGTTTTTTTTCAATGAACGTTATTGGTTCAGTCGTAGCTAATATTTCTAATGAAATGAGAAAGTCCTATGTTGATGCGTACATTTCTTCACAATGGCTTTATTTAAAAAATCTAAAATCCGGTGAAGGTTTTAGCTCTTTAAATCAAGAAATACCCAAGGCTGCTTCAATATATAGATACTCTTGCGTAATACTTGCTTCAATTTTTCAAATCATAGTACTGCTATATCTAGCGTTAATAATTTCATTTGTTGCTGTTATCGGTGGGATTATTTTAGGATTCTTGATATTTGTTATTCTCCACTATTTCGTAAAACTATCTAGAGATCAATCTACCATTCAGGTTGGAGTTCTAAATTCTTTTAATTCTAATATAAATGAATTATTTAAGGCCTTAAAAGTTTTTAAATCTATGAATCTTTCTAAATCTATTATGCATTTAATATTCTCAGAAAGTGACAGAATTAATAGTGCTACAAAAAAACAGATCGTTGCTAAGCATGGGACTTCATATTTGCAAGAGCCAATTATGATGTTCTTCTTGTGCATTGGTTTGAGTTTCTCATTTTCTCTCGGGATAACCCCCGCATCCCTTTTAGTGACGATGGTAATATTTATTAGAACCGCTCAAGCTCTTGGTAAGCTTCAATCTGACTATCAGACATTTGTTACTAATGCTCCATACTATTTTTCTTTTACAGGGAAATTACAGTCACTGAAAGAGAATTCTGAAGGCCTAGATCCGTACTCGAATTTGAAGTTAAAACCTCCCTTCAAAATCAAATTTGATTCAGTAACTTTCTCTTATGGAAAAAAAATGATTCTCAATAAGGTAAATATTGAATTTCCATCAAAGGGGTTAATTTGTATATCTGGTAAATCGGGCTCTGGAAAGACGTCAATAGTCGATTTAATCTTAGGATTTTATAAGCCAACGGAAGGGCAAATTATAATATCAGATGCAGATGGAAATCTGCAGACTATAGAAAGTATAAGAAATAGCGTAGGCTATGTTCAGCAGGAACCATTTATTTTTCATAATTCTCTTATGGAGAATATTACTCTTGGCGACAATTCAATCTCAGATGAAGCCGTCCATTCTGCTTTAGATACAGCAGGATGTAGTGAATTCATTACAGACTTACCAAATGGATTGCAAACAAATCTTTTAGAGGGAGGCAGTATTCTTTCTGGTGGCCAGAGACAAAGACTGTCAATTGCTAGAGCGTTGGTTAAAAACCCCAGATTATTGCTTTTAGATGAATTTACTTCTGCTCTTGATGGCGAAACTGCCTCTTTATTAATGGAAACTATATCTGGTATTGGAAAAAATATCCCAGTAATTATTATTACTCATGATCAAAAAGTTGCTTCCTTCGCAGACTATGTTTATACAATAAATGATTGCAAGGTAGAGTTGAGTTAATTGAATGAAAAAAGTTCTCATTGTTCAACCTCATGAGTATTACCTTTTTAATTATTTGGTTTCATTAGCACCGTATCTTAATAAAAACAATTTCGATGTTTCAGTTTATACCACTGATTCTAAAGTCTTTGAAAAATTTGATATTGCTGGAGTTAAAGTATTCTTCTTTCCAAGGCACCTTATTTATCTCCAAAAACTCAGTGATAGATATCTAATAAGGCCATTTTCTTGGTTTGCTTTTTATCTATGGGGTTTTAGGAATAGAAAATTATTCGATGTTGCGATTTTGCCATTTGATAATAAGCTAATATTTTTAGCAATTAAATTATTTTTTAAATCCTGTACGATTCATACAACTGTTAATTTAGTGGACTTGAACCAAGAAATTGTTGAATACCAGTCACACAAAAACCACTCAGTAGTTAAATTCTTTGAAAGATTTCTCAAGATACGTATAGCCCCTAGATTTAATGGGAAAATTATGAAGCATAATTTTTCCTGGTATATTGATAAAATCTTTGGTCCTAGTGTGCCCAATCATATTCAAGGCTTCTCTGGAGTTGATTTGATAACTGTTACAGGAAAAAAAATTAAATCTAATTTAATTGAATCCGGCCTTAATGAACTTGATACAAGTATTGCAGTAACTGGGAATCCAAATTATGAGGGCTTTGGTAAAGTTATTGAGCAATTCGATAATGAAAAAAAAGCACTTTTTCAAAAAAGCTTAGGCTTGCAAGGTAGGAAAAATATTTTTACATTATTTCTATCGCCTTCTATTTTTTCTGAGATTCAAATTAAAGAAATTTTACTCGTACTTCAACGGATTATTTCGGCCTATCCAGATTGCACTCTTTTTTTAAAGTTTCATCCAAAGACTTTGCCTAAATTCCTTGAGCTTTTTGAAAAAAAACTTTCTGATCTTAAAGCTCAGTTTGTTATTTCCAAAAACTTTGCTGGAGATGAGTTTAATTTAAAACTAATATTGATTTCTGAAGCAATTTTTCAGAAACAAAGTACTGTTGGTTTTATTGCGATGCAAGCCAAAACTCCTATTATTTCTTACAACCTATTTGATACTGGTTACTTTGATGATTTGTACGAAATTCTAGATTGTTCCATGCATTGCAAGTCAATATTTGAGTTAGACCAGGCATTGCTGGATATTAAAAATCCTATAGCCATAGAGAAGCTAACAATTCGTCAGATTAATGCTTGTGATAACTTTTGCAAGGAAACAAATAGCCCCCATCAAGAGATTGCGTCAGCTCTTCATGCTATCAGCAAATAGTTTTTTCATATTCATAAAGTATAATTTAATTAATAGCATTGCAATCAGTCTGGAGAAGTTCATATGAAATCATTTCTTAGAAATTTAATGCAATTTATTTTTTTGCATATTTTGTATAAATTGGCGCCACGACTTATGAAATTCTTTATGTATAAATACTTAAAATCTGGCATTAAATTATTTAGCAGCACTCTACCAAGGGATCAAAAAACCTTTTTGAATATATTGGTGTTAAACCCTGAACGTTTTATGCAAGATATAGAATCACTCACTATGGTTAAAGGTGTTAATCTTTTATCTCTTGATTCCTCAATTCAATATAAATTAAATTCATTATTTTTACCCCATAATTTATCCTTCAAAATTGATCAATATATGAATTTTAATAGGCATACAAAAAGACTTGTTGAATGCCTTGCAGATATATTAAAGCAAGCAGCAATAGATTTTGACATTCATTGCATTCTCTCTCCCTCATTTCAATATCGTCAAGATTTTCCTTATCAATCTGCAGCAAAAATTGCTGCGATAAACTATTTTGTTATTTTTAAGGAGTACTTAAAGGATCCCGTTATAAAAAATCAATTCACAACAGAATACAAAATTAAGCAATATAAATTCTTAGGTTCAAAAATGTTCTTAGCTAATCAGAATTTACAAGAGATTATGATAGATGCTGGAGTAGCCAATAAAGATAAACTGTCTGTTGTAGGGTCTCCAAGAATAGATAATATCTATAGAAAACTCATGAAAGAAAATTTTACCAATATTACTCCAACGGTAACACTCTTCTCTTTTATGCATTGCTCAGGAGGGGTGAGGCTGAATGATCCATTGGAGCATTTTTCTTATGATCCTAATGATGGATTTTACAATCTTTTTTACGAGACTCATAAATCACTGATAGGTCTAGCTCTTTCAAACTTACATATAAGTTTTAATATTAAATTAAAGTACGAAGGAGAGTGGCTCAAGAATATTGAACAAATTGCTCTCAATGAATTTAAAACAAATCTTGCGTCAATACCCAACCTAAAAGTTTCTGCAGAAGGAAATGTGCATGATTTGATGATGGCATCAAATTTAATTATTTCTTTTAACTCAACAACAGTTATAGAAACATTGCTTCTTCAAAGGCCTTTATTGATTCCAATTTTTGCTGAAGCTAGTGGAAAGTACAAGGATCATGTCTTCTTCTCCAAATATCTAGATAGATTTAACTGTGCTTTCAGTAGTCAAGAGTTTAAATTGAAAATTCAAGATGCAATAGACTCTAAATTTGCTCATACACAAAAGACTGAATGTCCCGCAGATATGGTAAAGGAGTATATAGATTCATTTGATGGCCATTCTGCTGATAAAATAATAAATGAGATTAAAGAGATTGTATTATGAAGCGAAAAATATGTTGTGTAATTACTGCAAGACCATCATATGCAAGAGTAAAATCTGCATTAATTGCCATTAAAAATAATAAAAATTTAGAACTTCAAATTGTACTTACTTCTTCAGCTTTGCTAGATAAATACGGGTCAATTGTAAAAGTGCTTAAAGAAGATGGCTTAAATCCAACAAAGATTATTTATAATGTATTGGAGGGTGAAAGCTTGCTCACCTCAGTCAAAACAACGGCTTTAGGTATGATGGAGTTAGCGTCAGCATTTGAATCTTTACGTCCTGATGCAGTGATTACTATTGCTGATAGGTATGAAACTATGGCTTCAGCCATAACAGCTGCATACATGAATATTCCATTAATTCATATTCAAGGCGGTGAGGTTACTGGCTCAATAGATGAAAAAGTTAGGCATTCTGTAACGAAATTATCTGATGTGCATCTTGTTTCAAATCAAGATGCTTATGATAGAGTTTGCTCGCTTGGAGAGCCTATCGATAAAATTTTTATTACAGGATGTCCATCCATTGATTTAGCTTTAGAAATTAAATCACTAGCAGAGCCTGCATCCAGTGAATTATTTGAGATGGGTGTTGGAGTGAAAATCAAACCAGAAGCACCATATATTGTCGTAATGCAGCATCCTGTTACATATGAATATGAAAAAGCTGAAAGTAATATTCTCCATACACTTAAAGCCATTGAAAAATTTAATATGCAGACCATTTGGTTTTGGCCAAATATAGATGCAGGCTCTGATCAAGTATCTAAGGCTTTGCGAATGCATAGAGAGTTTAATAACAACTCTTCAATTCGTTTTATGAAGAATCTTCCCCCGGAGAAATTTTTAACACTAATTAATAATTCTCAGTGTTTGATTGGTAATAGTAGTGTAGGTATCAGAGAATCAAGTATTTTAGGGCTACCAGTAGTTAATATTGGCTCAAGACAAAATAGTAGGTTAAGGGCCTCAAATGTATTAGACGTAAATTATGATGAATCAAAAATTTTTGATGCGATATCTCTTCAAGCCAATCATGGTAAATACCCAAGCTCAGATATCTATGGAAATGGAGATAGTGGTAAGAAAATTTCTGAAATAATTGAATCAGTAACACTTACTACTCAGAAGGTCATTCAATACTAAAATGAATTTTCTGATAGTAATTCCAGCTCGCGCAGGATCGAAGGGTTTGCCTGGAAAAAATATAAAAAAATTACATGGAAAGCCTCTAATTTCCTATTCAATAGAAGCAGCAATAAACTCTGATTTTAAATTAGATGTTTTAGTATCAACTGATGGACATGAAATTGCAGATGTAGCACTAAAAAGTGGTGCTCTAGTTCCCTTTATCAGGCCAGCCGAAATATCGGATGATAGCGCAACGTCTCAAGATGTGCTGTTGCATGCAGTTGAGTTTTATGAAAATTTAAAGAAAGTAAAGATAGACTGGGCGTTATTATTGCAGCCTACCAACCCCCTTGTTACAAGCGAAGATTTAAATGGCGCAATGAAATTGGCTATTCAACACCAAAGAAAAGTTGATACCATAATTTCAGCAGTGGAAATACCAGCACACTTGCCAGCTTCTTTATATTCACTTGAATCAGGTCATACTATCAAAAAACTTTTTAAAAATATTAAACAGGGCAGACGTCAAGATAGTGATTCCAAGTTAGTTAAAACTAATGGGAGTATTTTTATGGTAAGGCGGGACTACTTATTTGCAAATAAGAAAATTTTTAGTCCTAAAATAGCGGCATATTTAATGCCTAAATCAAGATATGTAGATATTGATGATGCTGAAGATTTTAATATTGCTTCTATGATGTTAGATACTATATAGTCAACTCAAAGGCTTATTATGTTCAGCATAAAAAATTATGAAAATAGGAAATAAAAAAATTTCAGAGACTAGCAAAGCATATATTATTGCCGAGGTTGGTCAGGCGCATGAAGGCTCAATAGGCAATGCACATGCTTTTATAGAAACCGCATCAAAAACTGGTGTTGATGCTATAAAATTTCAAGCCCATTTTGCCTCAGAAGAGTCTACTCGAGATGAGAATTTTAGAGTTAATTTTTCATATCAAGATGCTGATCGTTTTGATTACTGGAAGAGAATGGAGATTTCTCCTTGCCACTTAAAAGAGCTAAAAGAGCATGCTGAATCATTAGATATGGAGTTTATCTGCTCCCCATTTTCATTTTATGCAATTGATGTGCTTGAGTCGATAAATATAAATGTTTGGAAAATTGGTTCAGGCGAGGCTAATTGGGAATCATTCATGAGAAAGGTGATTGATACAAAAAAACCTATTATATATAGCACAGGTATGAGTCTCTCAAATGAAATTGATGCTATGGTCGCACAATTCAAAGCCCTTAAGGCTGAATTTTGCCTGATGCAATGCTGTTCAAAATATCCAACACCACTAGAAGAGGTAGGAACTCACCTTTTATTGAAATATAAAGAAAAATACTCCTCACTTGCTGGCCTATCGGATCATAGCGGCTCTATTTGGCCTTCAATCAATGCAATTGCATTGGGAGCAAATGTTATAGAAGTTCATATTAAGCTTAGTGAAGATTCTTTTGGCCCTGATTCTTCCTCCTCATTGCTTCCTCATCAAATAGCTCAAATTTGTGAAGCAAGAGATGAACTATTTATTATGAATAATAGCGATCTGTCAAAAGATAAATTATCCAAGAATTTATCTGAAACAAGAGGGCTATTTTCCAGAAGCATTGCTTTGAATGATAATTATTCTAAGGGTACAAAAATTACCTCTGATATGATCATTTTAAAAAAACCTGGATCTGGAATTCCTGATACAAATTCCTCTCTAGTTATTGGTAAGATACTTAATCGTAATTATTCAGCTGATCGCTTGCTTCATTTGGATGATCTCACAGATATTACAAATTGAACTTATCATTTCTCCATACCAAAGCATTTCAACACAACTTATTAGCATGGTTTTTTATCGCTGCATGGATTAATCTTCCAGGACTTCTATATGAGCGATTTGGCTTAGATTCATTTTTAGCATTTCATGGAAAAAATTTATTGCCATTCTTTATACCGCTGTTAATTGTTTCGATAATTTTAATTTTTCAGCTTAATCATGACTCTAAGCAAAATCTCTTTCAAAAGTTTAACGTTACTGAATTAGGTGCTTTTTTATTTATTTTTTATATTATTCTCCTCGAGGCATATCATTCTGCAAATTCAGGAATCCCTTTCTCATGGCGTGTTATTAACCCTCTCATTTTTTTTTATTTTTTTTATCTGTTCTACTTAAGATACTCTTTTCTGGCAGCAACCTCAGATCTTAATGAGATAATAATTAGATATTCAGCGTATATACTTTTTTTGATTCTGGTAGTGCATTTACTAGGATATGCTGGTATTTTCCCTCATTACAGAGGAACTGGAGGTGAGGGGACGGCAGAAGGAGTCCTTGCAATAACCACGGGCGGTCGGATAGACGTCATTCAATTAAATTTATCTTCTTATTATGCTTCATTTCTTATTGCAATTTGTTTGTTCTACTCTAAATATACAAAGCTTGGAATTATTCTTAAAAGTCTAATGTTAGTTTCAGCATTATTTGCAATTTATTGGAATCAGACAAGAGGAGCTTTCATAGTTGTCCTAGCATTATTTATTTTATGGATCACCTTTAACCCAAGAATTAATTTTTTCTTCAAGGCTGTAATGCTAGTTTCTATAATCTCCATAATTGGCGCATTAGCGATAACGTTTTCTGGCTCTAGAATTTTTAATTTGGTAGATTCAAGTGGCCTAGAAAGAATATTTATGTATATTGATGGTTACTATCAGATTATGTTGCATCCTTTTTTTGGTCTTGGAGAGGGCTTTGAAAATACTTTTAGGCCTGGCCTTTTTGCACCACTTCTTGTTCATAGTTTCATCATGAGATACGCAATTGCGTATGGTATTGTGTCAGTGACAATTTTTTTATTAATTTTTTTCTTTATGCATTCCAGAGCAAAGATGAAATATAGGTTGGTTTCTTTTGCTCTATTGATTGGTATAGGGACCTTTGAAACATATTTATTTTGGTGGTTTAGCATCTTACCTATTCTTGCAATTCATGCAACAAAAATCGATGCGCAAAAGAATTGATGAAACAAAAGATTTTATTCCCTTTTGTTGGAGACTCAGTCGGAGGAAGTCATATATCAGCTATTACTCTGATGTCAGAATTACAGTCGAGAGGAATTGAAGTTGTTGCAATTATACATCGTAATTATGAGCCTCTTGAAAAGCTTTTTATACAAAATAATATTCCATACGAGCTTTGCCATATAAAAAAATTAGCTGGCCAAAGTCCAAGTTTTTTTTCAATTTTTGGCCTAATGATTATGAATTTTATTCCACTAATCTTACTTCTCCACAAATATAAGCCGACCATTGTTCATGGAAATGATCTACGCACAAACCTAACTTGGGGGATTCCCTCTAAGGCTTATAGAGCGAAATTTATTTGGCACCAAAGAACTATTCTTTCACAATCAAAATTGTGGCATTTTATTGACACATTTTCATCGCATTGTATTGCCATTTCTAATTTTGTTTTTCAATCGCTTCCTTCAAATTTGAAAAATAGTAAAAAATCAATGATTTACAATCCTGTCTCTTTTAATAATATTTCAAATGAAAGTTCATCAAATTTAAAAAGAAAACTAGGTTTTAAGCAAGATACTATAGTTTTAGTATATGCAGGCAGATTGGTGCCCACTAAGGGGATTGATACTTTAATTTTGACTTTGAAAAATCTTTTGGGCCAACCAATGAAATTTGAGTTATTGCTAGTTGGTAAAAGTAAAGATCACTATCAAGAATATTTAGAATCTATTGCAATGAAATTAGGTGTTAAAAATCAGGTCCATTTTTTTGGATATGTCCCTAACCCAGAAGAATTTATTGCGATGGCTGATTTTGTAATTTCACCAGGATCTTTAGAGGGGCTCGGGAGGCTTGTTATAGAGGGCATGCTTCATAAGACTATGGTTTTAGCTAGTGATTCAGGAGCTCACAAGGAGATCATTCAATCTGGCCAGAATGGAATATTATTTCCAGCTAAAGACCATTTACATATCGCAAAAAAAATTCAATATTTTGTTATAAACATTGAGGAAAGAACAAAAATTGTTCACGAGGCATATAATACTGCCAAACAAAAATTTAGTGTAGAGAATCACTGCAACCAAATGCAACAAATCTATAACATTAACTGAAAAAATTAAACTGCTAAAAAAATGTGTGGATTAACTGGTTTTATTGAGTTAGATAAGAATCTTTATCCTAACTCGCCCACAGAAAGGTTGAGAAAAATGTCTGATACCTTGAAGCATAGAGGCCCTGATTCATCTGGAGAATGGTTTAATGATCGTGTTGGAATTGGATTTGCTCATCGCAGGCTATCAATATTGGATTTAAGCGAAGCTGGCCATCAACCTATGCTGTCACATGATCAAAGATATATTCTTTCTTTCAATGGAGAGATATACAACCATCGGTGTATTAGAAAAAATTTAGATAAAAATTTTTTAGATATTAAATGGAAAGGGACTTCTGATAGTGAAACACTTCTTGCTGCAATTCAATATTATGGAATAGATGAATGTTTCAGGTTAATTAGGGGCATGTTTGCTATTGCGTTATGGGACTCTAAGCTTAATGTATTGCATTTAGCTAGAGATAGAATTGGTGAAAAACCATTATATTATGGGTGGCAAGGCAAGACATTTCTTTTTGGTTCGGAGCTCAAATCTTTGCGAGCTCACCCCAGTTTTTTAAATCAAATCAATGCTGATGCTGTAAGTAAATTTATAGAGTTGAGTTATATACCTCAACCAATTTCAATATATAAAGATATTTTCAAACTTCCTCCAGGAACCCTTCTTTCTATTCCTGTAAAAAATTTAAAATCATCGCAAGCTTTAGTTCCTCACCAATACTGGTCCCTTAAAAGCCTTGTTGAAAAGCAAGAGAAACAACTTTATCAAAAAAATATTGAAGATGCTGTAAAGGATTTAGACACAGTATTAACAAATTCAATCAGTAATATGATGGAAGCTGATGTTCCTGTTGGGGCTTTTCTTTCAGGCGGCATAGATTCATCATTGATTGCTGCATTAATGCAGAAGCAATCTTCTCAGCCGATTAGCACATATACAATTGGCTTTGAAGATAAAGATTACAATGAATCAAAATATGCAGCAAATATTGCATCCTTTTTAGAAACAAACCATACAGAAGTTACATTAAAACCAAACCAAGCTTTGGATGTCATTGAAATACTTCCCAATATTTTTGATGAACCATTTGGGGACTCTTCTCAGATACCAACTTACTTAGTATCTTCTATAACTAAAGAATATGTTGGGGTGGCCTTATCTGGAGATGCTGGAGACGAAGTATTTGGTGGCTACAATAGATATATTGCATCAAGTTTATTTTCTAAATTTGATAAATACCTGTCTATTGAATTAAGAAAAAAACTTGCAGTTTTTTTACAATTTTTACCGTTTAAAGCTCTTCAAAATTTTTTATTATTGACGAAAGTGAAACAAGGTAATGAAAAAATAAGAAAAATTATAAGACTTCTAAATGCAAACAATATTTATCATGCATATTGGTCACTTGTATCAACTTGGGATGATCTGCCAGCTGATTTATTGCTTCACAAATCTAAATCAATAACAGATATGAACAGTTTTAGTTGGCCTAATTTGCCTCACAATGAAAATAGCATGATGTTTTTAGATACCTTGACATATTTGCCAGATGATATTTTAGTTAAAGTTGATAGATCATCTATGGCAGTTTCATTAGAAACAAGATTGCCATTTTTAGATATTGAAGTTTTAGAATTTGCTTGGAGCCTCCCTTTGGAATTTAAAATCAATCGAGGAATTGGAAAGATTCTTCCAAGACAACTTTTATCTGAATATATGCCAAAAAACTTATTTGATAGACCTAAGCAAGGTTTTGCTGTCCCGATAATCGACTGGTTGCAGGGACCTCTAAAAGAATGGGGCAATTCATTACTAGACTCAAAGAAAATTAAAGAACAGGGAATTTTTAATCCTGATTTAATTCAAAATCTTTGGAGTGATATTCAATCTGGCCAAGTTTATGAGCCAAATGGAATTTGGAATATTTTAATGTTTCAATTATGGTACGAAGCAAATCACCTCAATCCATCATCAAATAATGAAAGTGCCTAGTAAACATAAGATCAAACTTGTATTTGTTATGCCTCATCTCAGCATTGGAGGGGCTGAAAATGTTGTAAAGAATTTTATACAAAATTTGAATAGAGAAAAATTTGACATTACTTTAATCCTAATTGATAAACTTTCAAAAGATCAGTTAGAAGATTTTGAAGGTATTAATTTATTTGAATGCAATCAAGATAGATTAAGAAATTCAATACCAAAACTTCTTCAATACCTCAGAGAAAGCAATCCAGATATTATCTTTTCTTCCTTAGCCTACCTAAATTTATTGTTAATATTTTTAAGTAAAATAATGCTTATTAAAGGCAAGATAGTTGTAAGAGAAGCCAATATGCCCAATAAAAATATAGAAAATAGTAATCATCCTATATTTTTTAAGTTTCTTTATAAGATGCTTTATCGTCATGCTGAGTTAGTTATTGCCTCATCACAAACAATGCATGATGAGTTTATTGAGTTCCTTGATTTTCCAAAGACTAAGATTGCCGTAATAAATAATCCGATAGATGAATCAACTATTAGAGATCAAGCTATAATTTTTAAACACAGAGATAATAAAGAAAAATACATTGTAGCTGCGGGAAGGCTGACTAAACAAAAAGGGTATGACATTCTCCTTGAGTGGTTTGCTGCAACTAAAATTCAAGGTTACAAGCTAATTATCTTAGGCGAAGGCCCTCTAAAACAAGATTTAATAAATCAAGCCAGCTCCTTAAAAATAGGACATTTAGTTAAATTCCTTGGGTATCAAAAAAATCCCTGGCGTTGGTATGCTTTTGCGGATATTTTTATACTTGCATCAAGATGGGAGGGCATGCCAAATGCAGTATTAGAGAGTTTAGCCTGTGGCACACCTGTGATAATTTCAAGCAGTGCTGGTGGTATTGCTGACTTGTCCAGATTATGCAAACCGGGAGCAGTTTCAATATTTCAAAACTCCTCTGAAATAGATAGCATTATCAAGTCCTTAACACTTCATAACGATCAATCATTAAAAAATAGTTTACTTCCTAGAGAATATTGTATGAAATTTTCAATAGATAGTTTGGAACAAAAATTCCAGAATATACTCTCTTAATGAAAATTTTTCACATCATACCAACAATGGAAATAGGGGGAGCTGAGTCCTTTTTAGAAAAGATCGTAATATTATCACCTCCTACCGAGCATCATGAGATCATATGTTTAAAAAGACGAGGAAAAATTGGTGACAGGTTGGTAGCAAATGGCTTTAAAGTTCATCAGCTTAATCTGAATAATATTTTTGTCTTACCTTTCTGCTTTTTCAAATTAGTAAATTTCCTTCGTAGTGAAAATCCTGCAGTCGTTCAAACCTGGATGTATCACTCAGATTTATTAGGCGGTATAGCTGCTAAATTTGCTTCATGTAAAAAAATTATTTGGAGTATAAGATGCACGAATACACTAACCCTTAGAGGCTCTTCAATCAGCGGATACTTTTCTATGAAATTATGCTCTTGGCTATCTAGGCTCATTCCGCATAAAATTATTTGTGTTGCACACAAAGCAATGGAGCAACATATCCAGTATGGGTATGATTCATCAAAAATGTTAGTCATGCAAAATGGGTTTCATCTTAATACGGCAACATATAACAGAAGCTATATAACAAAGATTAGAGATAAGATTTCCATCGATGAAGATTCTTTGGTAATAGGATCTGTAGCAAGATTTAATGCTTACAAGGATCATCTGAACTTTATAAATGCGGCATTAAAAGTTATCAACAAATTTCCAAAAACTATTTTTTTAATGGTAGGAACTGATATAACTAAGTCAAACGTAGAATTATTTAATATTATTCAATCTGCAGGCATGGAAAAAAACTTTAGACTTTTAGGTGAATATCATGAAATGGATGATATTTATCATGCTATGGATATATTTTGTTTACATTCTAGAAGTGAAGGGTTTCCAAATGTTCTTGGTGAAGCAATGTCTTCAGGCTTGCCATGTATTTCAACAGATGTAGGAGATGCCTCAGAATTGCTGGGGAATAATGGGATGATTATTGATCCTGAAAACTATATTCAGCTTAGCAATGCTATGGAAAAAATAATATTGCTTAGCAATGAAGAAAGAATGAGAATGGGTGAAAATGGTATGAAGAGAATCAAAGCGAAATATTCAATCAAACAAGCGTTAAATATATATAGTCAACTCTATGCTTCAAAATAACATAAGTTCATTTTTTAAAACCTGTATAATTTAGAACAATGTTTTTTTCAATACTGAAAAATTACCAACAATATATAAAATAACAATATGCAATTCTTAGTAACAGGGTCCGCAGGCTTTATTGGATATCATGTTTCGATGCGATTGTGTAATGAGGGTCATGATGTAATAGGGCTAGATAATCTAAATAATTATTATGATATTAATTTAAAAGAATCTAGAGTAAGAAATTTAAATATAAACAAATCATTTAAGTTTTTAAAAGGAGACATAGAAGATGCTGCTTTAATAGATTCTATATTTAAAGAAAATAAAATAGACAGAGTTATACATTTAGCTGCTCAAGCAGGAGTCAGGCATTCAATTGAAAACCCTTCTGCTTATATCAATTCAAACATTGTAGGGTTTCTTTCGATCATAGAGGCATGTCGGCATCATAAAGTGGATCATTTAGTTTATGCTTCATCTAGCAGCGTTTATGGCCTTAATAAAAAAATGCCATTTTCTACATTGGATGGAACAGATCATCCCGTTGCACTGTATGGAGCTACAAAGAAAGCTAATGAGCTTATGGCTCACAGTTATTCTCATCTATATGGAATTCCCACAACAGGACTTCGTTTTTTTACAGTATATGGTCCATACGGAAGGCCTGATATGGCGTTATTCAAGTTTGTAAAAGCAATTAAAGAAGGTCAACCAATTCAAATTTTTAATCGTGGCAATATGACCAGAGACTTCACTTACATAGATGATATTGTTGAAGCAATCTATAGACTACAAAATATACCTCCATCCCCTCAATTAGATACAGTGAAGCTAACCCCTAATACAAGTTCGGCTCCTTATAAAGTTTTTAATATTGGTAATGGTAACCCTGTAAATTTAATGGATTTTATAAATGAGATTGAATCCTACCTTAATATAAATGCAATTAAAGATTTTTTACCCATGCAAGATGGAGATGTCCAGAACACAGAGGCAGATACCTCAGACCTATATCAAATGATTGACTTTAAGCCTAGAACTAATATCAAAGATGGGCTGAAGAATTTTCTTGACTGGTATGAAGATTATTACTCTTAAGTAGACCCAAAATGAATCAGAGAAAAAATAAAATTGTTGTCATTGGTCTAGGTTATGTGGGTTGTTCAATGGCTGTTTTATTGGCTCAGAACAACACTGTTGTAGCAGTAGACATTGATGAAGCAAAAGTTAACTCCCTTAATCAAAAAAAATCTCCAATAGCAGACAAATATCTAGAAGAATTTTTATTAAACGAAACATTGGACTTAAGTGCAACAGATAATTTACATGATGCATTGGTTGATAGCGATTTAATAATAATTGCTACGCCAACTGATTTTGATCAAGACACGAATGCTTTCAATACCGATACAGTAGAGAGTGTCATATTTGAAATATCTGGCATTAAAAATGATGCCACCATCGTTATTAAATCGACTCTTCCCATTGGCTTCACAACTAAGCTACAAGAGAAATTTATTAATAAAAATATCCTAGTTTCTCCTGAATTCTTAAGAGAGGGGCAGGCTTTGTATGATAACTTGCATCCTTCAAGAATTATTGTTGGTGGCGATCAAGAATTGTCAAAGAGTTTTTCTTTGTTATTGACCAATGCTGCAATTAAGAAAGATATTCCCGTTATGCATGTTCAGCCCTCAGAAGCAGAAGCAATAAAACTATTTTCTAATACATACCTTGCAATGAGAGTTGCGTTTTTTAATGAGCTAGATAGTTTTATTTTAGAGAGGGACTTGTCATCGAAAGCAGTGATTGATGGAGTATCACTAGATAATAGAATCGGAGATTTTTATAATAATCCATCGTTTGGATATGGTGGTTACTGTCTCCCTAAGGATACTCAGCAACTTTTAAGTAACTTTGATGTAGTTCCCCAGAGTTTGATACAAGCAATTATTCAAGCCAATACTATAAGAAAAGACTTTATAGCAAGCAAGATTATTAATATGCAACCAAATTGTGTGGGTATTTTTCGCTTGGTAATGAAATCAGAGTCCGACAATTTTCGATTTTCTGCAGTTCAGGGGGTTATGAAAAGAATTAAAGCAAAAGGAATACCTGTTAAAGTATATGAACCCTCGCTTGCAGATAATTTTTTTTATAATTCTCCAGTAATCAAGGATTTAGAAGAATTTAAAAAAAGTGTAGATATTATTATTGCAAATAGAATTTCTGATGAGCTAAAAGATGTCTCTGCGAAAGTATTTTCACGCGATCTTTTTCAAACTGACTAGCTTTGTTGCTTTATTTATAGTGAAAGAGGATATTTAGAATCTAATAGCGCTATTGAAAATAGGCTGCGAAAGAAATATCTATTATCTAAAATACGTTCATTAAAAAAATCTTTTTTGACAATCGATCTTGCAAATCTTGAGTCTAAAACTATTTCTTTTGCTTCTTTAGAAAACAGATATTCCTGACCATATGGTGTACCAATACCAACTTTACCTTTTCTAAATTTTATTGAATCTGGTATATTGCTAGGCATGCTTTTTCTTAAAATATCCTTATTAAAGGACATTGAATTTTTAAATTTTTCTGGCATTTCTATATATTTATATAAATTGCAATCCAGAAACGGTGATCGATTTTCTATGCTATTTGCCATATTAAAACTGTCTCCAATCCCAAGATAGTAAGGCAATTGATAGTGCTCTATTTCAAATAATTGTCTTTGTGTATTTGAAGTAAAATGATTTCTTTGGTCTATTTCAATGCATGATTCTAAAATGGAGCTATGAAGCCCTGCAGGCTCGTCTCTAAAATAATTTTTTAAGTCAAGGTATAACTTAGATGACTCGCTATTATTTTTTTTCTTTGAAAAGGATGCTTGCAGCATTTTTGCAAAAAGTTTCATGGCTGGTACTGAGCCAGGAGAATATTGTTTTAACCACTTTAAGTAATTCTCTATTGCTTTGACATGCATACCTTGACTAACTAAAGCCAAAGCCATAGATTGAAAAGCAGGATAACCACCAAATACTTCGTCACCACCTACACCATCAATTGCAATTCCAATTCCTTTTTCTCGCATGTGTTTAGAAATTAAGTATGTGGGAATTGATGATAGCTGAAAGTTTACTGGCACTTCTGCATGTTTTGTTAATTCCTCGCATACATTCAAAAAAGTGTTTACATTTAGATCAGGTAATTTAATTTCATTAAGTTTAATATTCAAATGTTTGGCTAGCATCCTTGAGTAGAATAGGTCAGAGTTTACTTTAGATTTTTGATCAACGATGTGACATGTATAAAATTCTACATTTTCTGAAAGTCCTTGTTCGGCAATAATGCCGCTTATAAAAGAAGAATCCACCCCGCCACTTATTAAAGCTCCAATTTTTACATCTCCCATTAGTCTCAATAGAACACTTTTTTCAATATCACTTGCAATTTCTTTTTGCAAAGAAAAGAAATCATTCGAAATTGTTTTAACTTCGAATTCAGTATTTTGAAGGGCTTTTATTTGCAATGTTTTTATATCAAGTTCTAAATTTCCCCCAGGTGGAACGCAAGAAATATTATTGTAAAATGATTCTTGCTTATAAGGATTGAAGGGAGACAATCTTCCATATAAGAACTTTGCCAATCCTCGAGGATTAACTTCTCTTTTTCCCCCTACCAAATGAAAGATTGATTTAATCTCAGAACTTGCTATAAAAATTCCATCATCTTGATAATAGAACAAAGGTTTTTTTCCATACCTATCTCTAGAAAGATAGATTCTCTCTTTAATAATATCTCCATAGACTGTCGCCCACATTCCATTTACCTTATTAAATCCCATATAGGATTCATCTTGTAAGAGAGAAAATAGAGTTAGAGAATCAGAGTGAGAGGTCTCTTTGCTTGCAAAGTCCTTATAATTATAGAATTCACCGTTATACACCAAGAATTGCTTTAAACTATTAACCATTGGCTGTCTTGAACTTTGAGTTAAGTCAAGGATTGAAAGTCTTCTATGCCCAATTGCAAGGCATGGCTGCAATTGATGGTTATGATTTGGTTTCAATTCTTGAAAACTTCGAGAGTCAAGCTCATCAAGATAAAAAACACCTCTATCATCAGGACCTCTGTGAAACTGCATATCCAGCGCTTCGTTAAATCTCTGAAGATTAACTCCTGTTTTTTTATTAATATATAAGAGTACTCCGCACATAATTATTAATTCACTTAGCAGGATGGAAAAGAGCCTAATTATATCATTTCATATAGAATTAGAACTATTCCATTGGTCTATAAATAATTGAATGAACACATTCCAGAATTATCATCTTCGCATTTATACTTATAAATTAATATGAAATCTAATACCTTACTTCCAAAGAAAAAAATTTTGCTTGTTACAAATCTTGCTTGGAATGTATTTAAGTTTAGGCTCCCATTCATTACTTTCATGCAAACCTCTGATATAAATGTAGATGTTTTAACAGAATTTGATGGCTATGAACAAAAGCTTCATAAAAAAGTAAGTGGTTTATTTCAAATGAATGTTAATAGTAGAAGTATAAATATATTTTCCGATTTGAGGATGCTATTTACATTATGGCAAACCTACAAAACCTCAAAGCCTGATTTAATTATTTTATATACCATAAAGCCCTGTATTTATGGCTCTATAGTTGCAAGGTTAATGGGCATACCAGTAATTATGAATATTACAGGAATGGGCTCTGGTTTTTTAAGGGGTGGACTCTTTGCTAAAGTAATTCTTTGGCTCTACAAACTAGGAGTTGGAAAAAACACAAAGATAGTTTTTCAGAATCAAGATGATCAAGAGCTATTTTTAAATAATAAGATTATCCATCAATCACAAGCTAATTTAATTCAAGGATCTGGTATTTCTTTAATAGATTTTCCCATTGCTCCATATCCCAAAAATAGAGAATTTGTTTTTCTTATGGTTGCGAGGTTGATAAAAGATAAAGGAATTGGCGAATATATAGAAGCAGCAAAAATACTTTTAAATAAATCACTTAAAATAAAATTTCAAGTACTGGGCAAGGCCCAAGAAAGTATTAATTCAGCTTTTTCAAAAAAAAATATTGATTCTTTGCATGAAAGCGGAATCATAGAGTATTTGGGTGAATCTGATGATGTAAAAAAATATATAATTTCCGCAGATTGCATAGTCTTACCATCATATAGAGAAGGTACATCCAAGGCATTGCTTGAGGGCCATGCCATGGGGAGACCATTGGTAGCAACAAATGTTTCTGGTTGTAAAGAAATAATTCTTCACAATACAAGTGGTTTGCTTTGCGAGGTCCAGAATTCATCAGATCTTGCATCCAAGATGCTCCAAATGGTAAAAAAATCACGTGCAGAAAGAGAGAAAATGGGAATTCTTGGAAGAGAAAAAGTTAAGAATGAGTTTAGCGAAGAAATCGTATTCTCCAAGATGAGTAAGCTGATCTCCACAATTATCTAATACGAAAATACCTATTTGTTGATATTTGAAACAGTATCTATCCTTATTGATTTAGTTTAAAATTAAAAAAATTTTTTCTTTAAGTCTATGAATATACCATCCTATAAACTTTCTTTTTTTAGTCTAATTTTCTTATTATTTCCAATTTATTTATCTCCTCAAACATTAGATGCAAATTTTTTAGAAGCTTTACCAGCCAGCATAAGAGGAGATGTGCTCGATCAAATGAATGATGCATCATCGATGTCCGAACCTAAAAAATTTAATGCTCCTGATACATCACTAGATCAGCTTGAGGAAAGTTTGAGCAAGATCAAATCAAAACTTACAGACATTGAAGATTCCATTAATTTAGAGAAAACTGGCGGAGCAGCATTCCTCGCAAAACCCAAACCTTTTGGAGTAGATTTCTTTTCATCATTTCAGACAACATTTATGCCTATCAATGACCCCAATGCAGTCAAGGAATATGTTGTAGATATAGGCGATTCCTTAAAAATTCAAACAATTGGTGGGCAGAAAACCAATATAAAACCGATTTTAGTTGAAAGAGATGGATCTGTGCTCATTCCTGAGATTGGTAAAGTGCAAGTTGCGGGCTTAGATTTAAATACAATTAATAAATTGATATACGGATTATATAAAGATGCCTTTATTGGCAGAGAAGCATTCGTTAGTTTGAGTTACATGCGAGATATGAATATTCTAATTATAGGATCTGCGAAGAAACCAGGTATGTATACTGTTAGTGGCGGATCAACCATACTTTCAGTTCTTCATGCAGCTGGAGGCATGAATGATCAAGGCTCTATGAGATCAATAATTGTTAAAAGAAATAATGAAGTTCTGCAAGAAGTTGATCTTTATGAGGCCTTGATCAAAGGCAATGTAAATATTGGAACTGGCCTACGGAGTGGGGATGTCATTTTAATTAATCAAAAATTACCTCAGGTAACAATTACAGGGGGAGTTCCAACCCCAGCAATATACGAAATCAAACCTAATGACAGTTTAAAAGATCTAATTGAGCTTGCTGGAAATACTATGCCAGGAGCATTTAATGAAATTGAAGTTAGAAGAATTATGCCGAATAAAACTATCAGCACATTAAAAGTGTCTTTAAATGACTCTGAAAACTTTCAGTTACAAAATGGTGACTCTATTCAGGTACCTCATTTTTCTGCAGAGCCTAACCCAATAAATACTGTAGAGCTATCAGGTCAGGTAGTGCTGCCAGGAATATATACAATCGAACCAGGACAAACTTTATTGGAGCTAGTTAATGATGCAGGCGGTTACACTGACAATGCATATGAGCCTGGTGGATTGCTATATAGAGAGTCAGCAAAAATTAAGGAAAAGGAATACAATGACAGGATTTATTCAGATATGATTAAATTTCTTGCAACATCCCCAAATGCTAAAGAAGTTGTAAGTGGAGGCTCGTCTTCATTGCCACTTATTTTGAGTGAGTTTAAGAATGTTACGCCGGTTGGAAGAGTCACGGCAGAATTTAATTTAAGCAAACTATCATCAAATTCGAATTTAGACACTAAATTACAAAATGGAGATAGAATTCATATTCCTGAATTTAATCAAGAAATATATGTATTAGGCGAGGTGATTACCCCTGGTACAAGACTTTATAACCCTGATTTTCAATCAGATGATTATATCGAGTTATCAGGCGGAATAGGTAAATTTGGTGACCAGGGAAGAATAATAGTTATTAAACCCAATGGAGACTCTTATTTAGTCACTAAAAATCTTTTTTCACTAGGCATGAAAAATAATTTTATAATACCTGGGTCAGTTATTTATGTTCCAAGGGAAATAGGTAAGCTAGAAGGTCTTAATTATGCTGGAGTTGTAGCTCCAATATTTAGCTCTTTAGCATTAAGCCTTGCATCACTAAACTCTATAAATTAAAAGTATTGATAGTTTTATCAGCTGAGAATTTTAGGTTCGAAGTGCATTATCTTAGTTTTGGAAATGCGAAGTAAATAATTACATGAAATATTTTCTTAAAACTGCAATTTTTTTCTTCTTCTGCCCGTTCCATCTTAATAGCGCCCCTTATGATTTTATATACCCAAATCAAGGACCATCTTTTTCAAATTATGGAACACTTGGACTTCTATCAAATCCTAATGCAAGATTTTTGGAAGAAGGATCATTGGGATTCAGCTGGTCTAAATTAGATCCTTACCTCAGAGGCTCAATAGTTGCATACCCATTTGATTGGTTTGAAGCATCATACGGATATACAGATGTAAATAATAAATTATATAGTGATAGCTTTGAGTTTAGCGGCAATCAATCTCTAAAAGATAAAGGATTTGATGCAAAATTTCGTCTTTTCAAAGAAACCGAAAGATTGCCTGCAGTTGCTTTGGGTTTAAGAGATATGGCTGGAACAGGGCTATTTTCAGCAGAATATCTTGTTGCATCTAAAAATATAGGTTGGATGGATATTACTTTGGGAATGGGATGGGGAACTTTAAGTAAAGATAGATTCTCAAATCCACTAAGCAAAATCCATAACTCATTTGAAACAAGAGAAGTTGAAGGAAGTATAGGTGGAGAACTTTCAACAAGCACATTTTTTAGTGGTGACACAGGTATATTTGGGGGAGCAGAAATATTTTTACCTTACCTCAATGGTGCCCGAATAAAACTTGAGTATGATGGAACTGACTATACTAAGGAAGGTTTTCCCCCTGTCAAACAAGCAAAAAGTATAAATTTTGGTCTTGTATATCCTGTGAACGAAAACGTTCACTTAAAGCTAGGTATTATTAGAGGAAATACTCTTAATGTTGGATTTTCTTTTTCAGGTAATTATGGGAAGAAAACACCTTTTATTCCTAAAATTGATCCGCATGAACCCGTTAAGAACTCTAAAATTATTCAAATGGTTACCAAAGATGATGATCAACTTTTATACCTAGCTTCATTGAGATATCTCCGTGATAGAAAATTATATCTTCAGGCTGCTGAAATTAGTGAAGATCGAAGTGAGTTTTCTGTTGCATATTCTCAATCAAAACATATGAGTTACACAAGAGCTACTGGCAGGGTATTACAGGTTTTGGATGAAATTGCCCCAGAAAATATTAAAACGTTTAAAATCACATCTGTGAATGCTGGTTTGGGGCAAAATACAGTTACCATTCCAAGAAATGATTTTCAGAGAAAAACGCCTTATGTTGTTCAGAATGAAGGACTTTCTGAAAATAATATTGAGCCATCTTTGTATCCAAAAAAAAGTTTTTTATTTCAACCTCCTGATGATCTTCCAAAAAATATTTATAAATTTGCTCCCAGCCTAAGAAGTCAGATAGGTGGCCCAGATGGGTTTTATTTTGGTGACCTTAGATTTGGTTATTTTTCAGAAATTTTACTTTCTAGAAATATGAATATTACAACAAAAGTAACAACTAGTCTTGTAGATAACTTTGATGAATTAAAACTCGCATCTGATAGTGTTTTACCTCACGTAAGAACAGATATTGTTAAATACCTCAAACAAAGTAAGGATTTTGCAATTGAAAAAATGCAATTTAATTATTTCACTAACCCACTGAACAATATCTACGCTAAAGTATCAGGAGGTATCTTGGAAGATATGTTTGGAGGATTTGGTGGAGAAATCCTCTACAAACCGTTTTATAAAAATTGGGGAGTTAGTATTGATCTCTGGAGAGTGCGCCAAAGAGAGTACGATATGAGATTTAAATTTCAAGACTACAGGACAACAACTGGGTTTTTAAACTTATATTATCACGAGCAGAATACCAATATCTTGCTTAAAATAAAGGGCGGCAAGTTCTTGGCTAAGGACTCAGGCATCAAATTTGAATTTTCTAGACACTTCTCTAATGGCACCCAAATAGGAGCATTTTTTTCAATTACTGATATTAGCAAGGAAGAATTTGGAGAAGGAAGTTTTGATAAGGGTTTTTATTTTGCTATACCTGTTGAGTCTTTCTTCACAACCTATAGCAGAGGCTTTACAGGATTTGGTTTAAGACCAATTACCAGGGATGGCGCCGCACATCTATATGATGAATACAATTTATGGGGTATTACAGATCAGTCTAGTTCATCCTCACTTCAAAGAAATTGGAGAGATATGTATGATTGATAAAAATATTAGATTCCTATTATTGATCCCTCTTTTATCAAGCTGCAATAGTTTATTTTCCAATCAGAGCATTGATTATCTTGCAAACTATGTACGTGGATTTAATGATGAGCAGATTGTTGAAAGAAATCTTGCAGAATCAGAATTTACATTTGCAACAGTTCAATTTGGTAGAGGCCCAATTTCAACAGTTGTTTTGGCTTATATAGAAGGCGATACATATGAATGGCATTCAGCAGATGGAATAAAATTGTTCACTAAAAGGGGAGTGCTCACTCAAACTTTAGGGTTAGAATCTAATATGAAGGCTACTAGCTTTGACTTGACCCGCACAAATTCAACATCCACCTTTACTTCATTTGATAATCCGGATCTTATTTTTGCAGAGACATTCAATTACATCAGTAAAGAGATTAATGGTAAAAACACAATTTACTATCAGGAGGTTAATATCCCATTAATTAGATGGTCTGCTAAAAATAAATATGTGTTTAGGAATGATTTACCAATAAGTACTGAGCAATTTGTTCATCCCCATCTTCCTAAGATTAAACTAAAGTATTATTACAAATAATTTTTTTACAAAAAAAAGGAGCCTATAGCTCCTTTTTTATATAACAGTAATGTTATTTTGTTCTTGATGCTGTTCCAGTAACTGTTGTTGTGCCAGAAGTATCAACTTCAATTGTTGAAGTATTTGTGAGTGTGGCAGTATTTGAAATTTCCTCTATCACATCTATTACAACTTCGACATCAACCACTTCTTCAACCTCAACTTCAACCTCAACTTCAACCTCAACTTCAACCTCAACCTCTTCAATTACATCGTAAATAACAGTGTCAGTAACATATACATTATCTGTATATTGTGCGGTCATCGTTCCAGTTTTGGTTGCTGTCTGAGTAGCGGTAGCAGTTTGTGTTGCTGTTTCTGTTGCTGTTGCTGTTGCTGTCTGAGTAGCAGTAACTGTAGTTGTTTCAGTTCCAGTTGTAGCAGTCCCAGTGCTGACAGTTTGAGTGGCTGTACCTGTAACAGTGCTGGTTCCGGTTGATGGAGCCGGAGTTACAGTTGTTACTTCATATTCCTCAATGATTGTTGGTGCAGGAGTCGGTGCAGGAGTAGGAGTCGGTGCAGGAGTAGGTGCAGGAGTCGGTGCAGGAGTAGGTGCAGGAGTCGGTGCAGGAATTGCTGCTGAGCCACCAGAATCAGATACAGCTGCTATTGCTGCTGCTGCTGCCACTGCTGCTGCTATGGCTCCAGCACTGAGGCTGCCCTCTGCAGCTTTTGAAGCATTTTCACCAGCTGTTTTTGGTGAACTATCAGATGAGGAATCATCGTCAGCAATCGTTCCGACGCTAAAGAATGGCACAAATAAGGCCAATATGTATTTAAAATTATTTTTTAGTTTAGCCATTTCTTTTCAACTCCTTGATAGAAAAATTTTATTATGGACATATTTCGAGTAATTATCAATTTTTTTTACTAGAAAAGTGCCCCTTTTATCTTAGTGTTTTAGTAACTAACACTATTATAATCACATTTTTGGTAAAATAATGCATATTTGTGAGATTTAAATAATATGCTTTTTATTTACGCAGATTGTGATTGTACACATTTTATCTTATATGTGAACCATTCCACCAAACTTTAAAGGGCAATAACTTAATTGAATTAGAGATTTAATATTTACTTATGATAGGTATGAGCTATATTTCTTTCTCGGGATGTAGCGCAGCCTGGTAGCGCACCTCGCTGGGGGTGAGGTGGTCGTCGGTTCAAATCCGGCCATCCCGACCATTTTAATTAGATTTAT
>MDSV01213960.1_pt1 | contig 40697 bp, 36 predicted proteins | sample 810851 | NCBI WGS metagenome assembly MDSV01 (sample SAMN05326640, study PRJNA326480) | marine metagenome | isolation source: seawater | place: Atlantic Ocean: North East | collected 2012 | reverse complement strand
TTAAATGAAGATTATCTAAAAAAAATTACTCCAAAAATTGAAAAAAAAATAAATAGAAAAGTGAGTTTTTTTGTTTCAAATTCAACTTTGAAACAAAAGACTTTAACTATTTTTGAAGTTTAGTTTTTTTATTAAAAGTAAGATTAAATTTGAAAATTAAATTGTGAATTTAGTGGCGAAGCCGTATTTAAAATCACACAACTAACTTGATCATCAACCCGATTTTATAATAATAATGTTTATCTGCTTAAATAAAATAAAATTATGAGAGAATATGACTAGTAGTGATGGTCGAGAAAAAATATAAAATGTTTAAATGAAAATAAATTTAACTAAAAAAAGAATTTTAATCACTGGTGGTGCAGGATTTATCGGTTCAAATTTATGTGAAGCATTACTTAATAAAGACAATAAAGTAGTCTGTCTTGATAATTTTGCTACAGGTAAAAGAGAAAACATAGAAGTATTTCTTGAAGATCCTAATTTTGTTTTAATAGATGGTGACATAAGGCAGCTAGAGGTTTGTTTAAAAGCAACCAAAGACATTGATTACGTTTTACATCATGCTGCATTAGGATCTGTTCCAAGATCAATCAAAGATCCAATTACATCCAATGAAGTAAATGTGAGTGGTTTTTTAAATATGCTAGTTGCATCTAGAAATAATGGAATAAAAAGATTTGTTTTTGCAGCGAGTTCATCAACATATGGAGATTCGCAGTCAATGCCAAAAGTTGAGGATATCATCGGGAAACCGTTATCACCCTACGCTATTACTAAATATGTAAACGAGTTATATGCAGATATTTTTTCGAAAACCTATGGGTTAGAAACAATAGGACTACGCTATTTTAATGTATTTGGCAGAAAACAAGACCCAAAAGGAGCTTATGCAGCAGTTATTCCAAAATTTGTAAGTCAACTAATGAAAGGAGAATCTCCTGTTATTAATGGAGATGGAAATTACTCAAGAGACTTTACTTATATTGATAATGTGATACAGGCGAACCTATTAAGCCTAGTTACTACAAACAAAAAAGCAATTAATACTGTTTATAATGTGGCTTATGGTGAACGAAATACGTTAAATGATTTGACAGGATACTTGAAAGACTATTTATCCGAGTTTGATTCCAAAATTTTAAATATTGATTTTATTTACGGACCAAATAGAGCAGGTGATATTCCTCATTCTCATGCAAGTATTGAAAAAGCAAAGGAAAACTTAAATTATAATCCACAGTTTAATCTGCAAAAAGGGTTAAGGCAGGCTGTGAAATGGTATTGGAAAAATTTATAAAAAATATGAAAAAAGATAAAATAGCAATCATTGGTTTAGGATACGTTGGTCTTCCATTGGCAAGACTTTTTGCAACTAAATTTCCTGTAATAGGTTTTGACATTAATAACGATAGAATATCTGAATTAATTTCTGGTGTTGATTCAACTTTAGAGATTGATAATGAAATTTTACAATCTGTTTTGATCGACGAAGATTCTGGTTCAAATGGGCTCTATTGTACCAATCAAATAGATAAAATCAAGGATTGTAATTACTATATTATTACAGTTCCAACTCCAGTAGATAAAAATAATAGGCCTATTTTAACTCCGTTAATAAAGGCTAGTGAGACAGTAGGATCTGTTATAAAAAAAGGAGATATTGTAATTTATGAATCTACAGTTTATCCGGGAGCTACGGAAGAAGATTGTGTTCCTATATTAGAAAAAGTTTCTGGATTGAAGTTTAATAAAGATTTTTTTGCAGGATATTCGCCAGAAAGAATTAATCCAGGAGACAAAGAGCATACAATTGAAAAGATTCTAAAAGTTACTTCAGGATCAACTCCAGAGGTTGGAGAAAAGGTTAATAATTTGTATAAATCTGTAATTACAGCGGGGACCCATATGGCACCAAATATTAAAGTAGCCGAGGCATCTAAAGTAATCGAAAATGCGCAACGTGATATTAATATTGCATTTGTAAATGAGCTAGCTAAGATTTTTAATTTAATGGATATCAATACTCATGATGTGCTTAAAGCAGCAAGAACTAAATGGAATTTTCTTCCATTTAAGCCTGGTTTGGTTGGTGGACATTGTATTGGAGTAGATCCATATTATTTAGCTCAAAAGGCGCAAGAGCATGGTTATCATCCTGAAATTATTTTAGCAGGGCGTCGAATTAATGATGGAATGGGAGATTATGTAGCTTCGGAGATCGTCAAATGTATGATTAAGAGTGATATAGCAGTTAATAATTCTAATATTTTGATATTAGGCATCACGTTTAAAGAAAATTGTCCAGATATAAGGAATACAAAAGTTGTAGATCTAATTATTGCATTAAAAAGTTATGGAGCAAGTATTACCATTCATGATCCTTGGGCCAATGAGAAAGAGGTTATGCTTGAATATGGATTAAGATGTAAAAAATCTCTCAAAAATCAAAAATTTGATGCTATAGTTTTAGCCGTAGCACATAAAGAATTTGAGATTTTAAATTTAAAGCAACATAGGCTTGACAAATCTGTTGTCTACGATATAACAAATTCCCTAAGTAAAGAGTTTAGAAATTCAAGTTTGTAGATTTATAATTTTATTATCCAAAATTGAAATATTATTAATAACTCTTTTTTCATATCTACTCATACTTAGGTGAATGTTTTTAGTATCTTACATAAATGAACAATTTAAAAATTAAGTCCGGTAAATTTTTTTGTATAAAAAAACAGAAAATAAATTATGAAAAAAAAATATTTTGCTCACGAAAGCACCAGTGTGGATGAACCGTGTAAAATAGGTAAAGGAACTAAGATTTGGCATTTTTCTCACGTTATGAAAAATTCTACTATTGGAAAAAACTGTAACATTGGCCAAAATGTAGTTATTTCACCATATGTAGAATTGGGCAATAATGTTAAAGTTCAAAATAATGTTTCTATATATACTGGAGTGATTTGTGAAGACGATGTATTTTTAGGACCTTCTATGGTATTTACCAACGTCATAAACCCAAGAAGTTCTGTTAATAGAAGAGATAAATATATGCCCACAATTGTTAAGAAAGGTGCCTCAATTGGTGCTAATGCAACTATTATATGTGGTAATAATATTGGAGAATTTTCATTTATAGGTGCTGGGGCTGTAGTAACTAAAGAGGTTAAACCTTTTGCATTGCTAGTAGGTAATCCAGCTAAACAAATTGGTTGGGTAAGTGAGTTTGGGCATAAATTAAAATTTGATGACGATGGTTTAGCTATTTGTTGGGAAAGTAAACAAAAGTATATATTAAAAGAAAACGAAGTTAGAAGAATAAATTAATAATCAATTATGAAGAATTTTGCTTTAATTGGTGCTAGTGGCTACATAGCACCAAGACATATGAAAGCCATAAAAGACACAAATAATAATTTAATTGCTGCAATTGATAAATTTGATAGCGTTGGTATTATTGATAGTTATTTCCCAAATGCTGATTTTTTTATTGAATTTGAACGCTTTGATCGTCATATATCAAATCTTAAATATGAACATAACTTAAATCTTGATTTTGTAAGTATTTGCACACCGAACTACCTTCATGACTCACATATAAGATTTGCTTTAAGACAAGGAGCAGATGCTATTTGTGAAAAACCATTAGTATTGAATCCATGGAATATTGATGCATTATCTAATATTCAAAAAGAAACAGGAAAAAATATATATAATATTTTACAATTAAGAGTACATCCAAGCATTATCGCTTTAAAACATAAAATTGATAATGGTCCAAAAGATAAAATTTATGATATTGATTTAACTTATTTAACTTCCCGTGGGCATTGGTATTATACTTCTTGGAAGGGAGATATAGAAAAGTCGGGAGGTATTGCTACTAATATTGGAGTCCATTTTTTTGATATGCTTTCTTGGATATTTGGAGATCTCAAGCAAAATATAGTTCATTTAAATACTCATGACAGATCTGCAGGCTATTTAGAATTTCAGAAAGCAAGAGTACGTTGGTTTTTATCAATAAATCGAAATACTCTCCCAGATGAAATAAAAAAAACCGGTCAAACCACATATCGATCTATAAAAATTGAAGAAGAGGAGCTCGAGTTCAGTGGAGGTTTTAAAGATTTACACACGACCACTTATCGTGATATTATTGATGGAAAGGGCTTTGGTCTTGAAGAATCACGTCAAGCAATAGAAATTGTTCATAATATTCGTCACGCATCAGCTTTAGGTGCAAAAGGTGAATATCATCCTTTTGTAAAAAAACCACTATCAAAACACCCTTTTAGAAAAATTTAACAATAAAGAATATTCTAACTATTTATTAAGATTACTGTAAAAATGGAGGATTTTATATTATTTGGTCAACCAAAAATTGGGGAAGATGAAATTAATGAAGTTATTGATTCTTTGAGGAAGGGTTGGCTCGGTACTGGACCAAAATCTAAAAGATTTGAACAAGATTTTGCAAAATATAAAAACTCAAAATTTTCTTTAGCACTAAATTCATGTACAGCTGGATTACATCTTTCGTGTTTATCATTAGAATTAAAACCTGGAGATGAGGTAATAACTACTGCAATGACTTTTTGTGCTACAGTAAATACTATAATTCATGCTGGAGGTAGGCCGGTTTTAGTAGATATTGATCCATTAACCTGGAATATCGATCATAATAAATTAGAAAAAAAAATTACATCAAAAACTAAAGCAATAATCCCTGTTCATTTTGCTGGAAGAGCTTGTGATATGGATGTAATAATGAGTATTTCTGAAAAATATAATTTAAAAGTCATTGAAGATTGTGCGCATGCAATTGAAACTATTTATAAGGGTAAAAAGGCAGGAGCTATTGGAGATATGGGGGTTTTTAGTTTTTATGCTACAAAAAATCTCGCTGTTGGTGAAGGAGGAATGATCATTAGCGACAATGAAAGTTTAATTTCAAGGCTAAAAATTTCTGCATTACATGGAATGTCAAAAGATGCTTGGTCGAGATTTTCTGACGATGGTTATAAGCATTACAAGGTTGAAATGGCTGGCTTTAAATACAACATGCCTGACATTCAAGCTTCAATTGGTATACATCAGCTAAAAAAAATAGATAAATTTGCTCTCAAAAGGGAAAGAATATGGAATTTGTATATGCAAGAATTTAAAAACCTGCCTATAAGTTTGCCATGTAAAATAGAATCAAATACAACACACGCCTTCCACTTATTTAATATTTGTTTAGATCAAAACAAAACTCATATTAAAAGAGATGTTTTTTTAAATAAAATGAATTACAATAAAATAGGAGTTGGAGTACATTACGAATCAATACCTTCACATCCTTATTATAAGAGAAAGTTTAATTGGGACTGTAAAGATTATCCAAATGCTTTTAAATTTGGAAATGAAACTGTTAGTATTCCAATATCTCCGAAGTTAACTGATAATGAATTAGATAAAATTATTTCCGTAACTAAAAGTATTTTGAGTGGAAAATAATTTAAAAATTGCATCCCCTATTTCACATTTATTTGAGAATGATAATTTTAGTTCTCAAATTATGGATTTATCCGACTGTTTAGAGTGTAGAGATCATAGTTTAGATAAAGGTTTTAAAAAACAAGAATTATTTCATTGCGATTTACAGGTAATTCATAAATTCTCAACGGATGATTTTAATTATTTAAAAGAAATTAAATCTAACAAAAAAGATTTAAAGCTTATATCTTTTCATTTAGCATCTTGTTACGAGAACCCTTTAATAAAAAAAGGTATTTTCTACCCTCAAGGAATTAAACTATCAGTTCAAGAAATGAAGAATAATGCTTCTGAAAATATTAAGAAGATTAAGAATATTTTTGGAGATCAAATTCATTTTTCTGTAGAAAATAATAATGGATATAAGACAGAGGCTTATGACTATGTAACCGACCCTGATTTTATAAGGTCAATTGTAAATGATAATGACATAAATTTCTTATTTGATATTTCTCATGCGAAAATAACGGCAATAAATACTGGTGTTAATTACGATGTATATTTATCAAAATTACCTTTGAATAGAATAAACCAGATACATATTTCAAAAGAAGGATTTAATTTAACAGGAGAGGTATTTGATGCGCATGAATTACCATCACATGCAGAAACAAAAGAGATATTGGAATTTATCCAAAAGTATAATACTATGAAATATATAACTGTTGAATATTACAAAGATCCATTTAAACTTTTAGATTATTTAACAAAACTTAAAAGCATAATATGATAGATTCTAATTTAAATAATATTTATAGTCTTAAAAATAAAGTTGTTGTTATAACTGGTAGCTGTGGACAATTAGGTTCCTCTATGTGTAATTTATTTGTAAAAATTGGCTGTAAAGTTATTGGAATAGATTACTCAATCGAATCAAATAAAATTAATAATGTAGATTATTATCAGCTTGACATTAGAAAAAGTAAAGATGTTTCAAACGTTTTTAAAATTATATTTAAAAAATACAATCAAGTTGATATTTTAATTAATAATGCTGGAGTTAGTGTTTTTGAGCCTTTTGAAGATAGAACTGAAGAAAATTTCGAGTGGGTGATGAATGTTAATCTAAAAGGAACTTTTAATTGTATTCAAAAATATGTAGACAGTTATGATTCAAAAAGTCAGAAACAAGGATGTATAATAAACATAGCATCAATGTATGGAGTGATTAGTCCTGATTTTAGAATTTATTCAGAAAATGATAGAAAAAATAGCGAAGTTTATGGCGCAACAAAAGCTGGCGTTATTCAAATGACAAAATACTTTGCTGTACACCTATCAGAAAGAAATATTAGGACAAACTCAATTTCACCTGGTGGTGTTTATAATCCTAAAAATCCCCAAGGAGATCAGTTCATCGAGAATTATAAATATAGATGTCCAATGAAAAGAATGGCTAATTCAGATGAAATTTCTAATGTTGCACTATTTCTTGCTAGCAAACTTTCATCTTATGTTAATGGCCAGAATATAACTGTTGATGGAGGGATGTCAGCATGGTAATAATAAAAAAATAATAATAATATGAAAAATTTAAAAGATTTTGGAATTAATACAGATAACAAAACCTATATAATTGCTGAAATAGGTATTAATCATGGTGGTGATATAAATTTAGCTAAAAAATTAATTGATTCTGTTGCACGTACTGGTGCAGATGCAGTAAAGTTTCAAACATATTTAACAGAAAAAAGAGTTTCCAAAGATTCTCCAATTTTTGATATTCTTAAAAAATGTGAACTACCATTTCAAGCATTTAAAGAACTTCAGATTTACGCAAATAAATTAAACCTTGATTTTTTCTCAACACCATTTGATAATGAAAGTGTTAAATTTTTAGAAAGTATAAATATGAATTTATATAAAATTGCTTCTTTTGATATTGTAAATAAAGAATTATTAAAAAAGGTAGCTTCTTTAAAAAAACCTGTTATAATGTCAACTGGAATGTCCAACCTTAAAGAAATTAATACTGCATATAATATTTTGACTCAGAAAACAGATAAAATTGTTCTGTTGCATTGTATCTCGTCTTATCCCACTGAGGAAAATGATGCAAATTTATTAGCTATTTCTCATCTAAAGGAATCATTTAATTGTGTAATTGGTCAATCGGATCATACAAATGACATTAAAGTACCGCTTCTTGCTGTAGCAGCTGGTGCACAGGTAATAGAGAAGCATTTCAAAATTGATGATAATATGGATTGTGTTGACGCTCCAGTTTCTATATCAGAATCTCAGTTAAAAGAGTTGGTATCTGGCATAAGAGAGGTTGAAAAAATATTTGGTGATGGTTTTATGGGAATAACTTCTGCAGAGAAAGAAATTGTACCATTCAGAAGGTTTAGTTAGGATATTAAAATTAATTTTTATTAGTGAAAAAAATAAATAATCAATTTATAGAAAAGCTTGAATGGGATTCAAGTTTTTTTGAAATTAACATAGCAATTCTAAATCAAAACTTTCTAAATAGTGAAATTATTAGAGAATTAAATAATTTTATTTTAAAAGAAAATATTACTCTAGTGCAATATTTGTGTGACTGTGATGATTTCAACAGTATAATTTTAGCACAATTAAACGAGTTTTACTTTACAGATGTCAGATTAACTTACGAAAAAAAGGTTAAAGGTTTAATCGATACGGATATTCCAGCTCCTTATAGTTTTAATATAGCAGAAAAAAAACATATATCTGAACTCAAAGAGATAAGTAAATTCTTATATAAAGATAGCAGGTATTACTTCGACAGTAATTTTTCAAAAACAAAAATTGATGAATTTTACGAAGGTTGGTTAGAGAAAGCAGTTTTAGGGTTGTTTGATGATGAATGTCATTGTATATTTTTTAATAATAACCCAGTAGGATTTTGTACAATACGTTACGATTCTTTAGAAAATGCAACTATTGGTTTATTTGGAATTTCAGAAGAACACCAAAAAAAAAGTTTAGCTAAAAACCTATTATATCATGTAAATAATATTCTTTTTGATAAAGGAATTAATAAAATTTCAGTAGTTACTCAAGGAAGAAATATCACTGCTCAAAGAGCTTATCAGAAAGTAGGATTCTATTCAAAAGCAACCCAGCTTTGGTATCATAAATGGATTTAATTATAGAATTATGAATAAAGGACAAGATTTATACAAAAAGGCAAAAAAAATTATTCCAGGTGGTACAATGTTACTATCTAAAAAGCCTGAGATGTTTTTGCCAGAAAATTGGCCAGCATACTATTCTAAATCTAAAGGATGTTATGTTTGGGATTTAGATGGTAATAAGTTAATTGATATGTCAATTATGGGTATAGGTACAAATACTCTTGGATATTCAAATGATGAAGTTGATTCAGCTGTAATGGATGTAATTAGAAAGGGAAATATGACGACATTAAATTGCCCTGAAGAAGTTTATTTAGCTGAAAAATTACTAGAAATAAATGATTGGGCTGATTCAGTTAGATTTTGCAGAGCAGGAGGAGAAGCAAACGCATTAGCAATCAGAATCGCTAGAGCTTCAACAGGTAAAGATAAAGTAGCTATTTGTGGATATCATGGTTGGCATGATTGGTATATTTCAGTTAATCATAATGATTCTAGTGGATTAGATGATCATTTATTGCCAGGATTAGAGCCTAAAGGAATTCCTAAAAACCTTAAAAATACAGTATTTCCATTTAATTATAATGATTATGAGCAATTAGAGAAAATTTGTGATGAAAATGAAATTGGAGTTATAAAAATGGAAGTGGTTAGGAATTTTGGACCAGAAAATAATTTTCTTCAAAAAGTAAGAGAATTAGCTACTAAACGTGGAATAGTGTTGATTTTTGACGAATGTACCTCAGGTTTTAGAGAAACTTTTGGAGGAATACATAAAAAATATTCAGTTAATCCAGACATGGCTATGTTTGGAAAGACTATAGGAAACGGTTATGCTTTAACTGCGGTTGTAGGAATTAAAGAAGTTATGTCTAGCGTGGAAGATACATTCATAAGTAGCACTTTTTGGACTGAAAGAATTGGTCCAACTGCTGCATTAAAAACACTCGAGGTGATGGAAAATTTAAAATCTTGGGAACTAATCACCGATATAGGTTTAAAAATAAGAGAAGGTTGGTCTACTCTATTTAAGAAATATAAAATTAATTTTTTTATAAGCGGAATTCCCTCTCTTAGTAGTTACAGTTTTGAACATAATGATTTGGAGATTCAAACATATATAACTCAAGAAATGTTAAAGAAAGGATTTCTTGCTAGTAATCGATTTTATGCCTGTATCAGCCATAATAAGGAAATACAAAATTTATACTTTACTGCATTAGAAGAAGTAATCCATTCTTTAAGTATGATGCAAATTGATAAAAATGAAATTACTGATAATTTAGACGGACCTATTAGACAATCAGGGTTTAAAAGATTAAATTAAAAAATATGAAAGTATTAATTATCCAAGCTAGAATGGGGTCAACTAGACTTCCAGGAAAAGTTTTAAAAGAGATTAGTGGTCAGCCATTACTAAAATTTATGACTGATAGAGTTTTAGATTCTAAGCTAGTAGATAAAATAGTTATTGCAACAACACTTAAAAGTAAAGATGACCCTATAGTTAGTTTTTGTGAAAATTTTAATATTTCTTATTACAGAGGAAGCGAAGATGATGTTTTAGATAGATATTATAAAGTAGCCAAATCTTATGGTGCAAAAACAATAATTAGATGCACTGCAGATTGCCCGTTAATTGATGCTGAGTTTATCGATAAAACTATTGAACTATATTTAAATTCTAACGTTGATTATGCATCTAATACATGTCCACCTGATCTGAAAAAATATCCTGATGGTTCAGATGTCGAAGTTTTTAGTTTTACAGCTTTAGAAAAGGCATGGAAAGAAACAACTGATTTAAAAGATAGAGAACATGTTACCTTTTATTTTTGGAAGAGAGGAAATGATTTTTCTACTATCCTTTTAGATAACAAAGAAAATTGGGGTAATTATAGAATAACTGTTGATTATCCAGAAGATTTTATTGTTGTTGAGAGAATTATTAAGAAGCTTAAAATTGAGAAAAAAAAAGGTTCATTAAAAGAAATTATCAATATATTAAATGAAAACCCTGAATTAACAAAAATTAACTCTAATTATAGCTGGGGAATTAATTGGTAATAATAAACAATTTATGTTTTAAAATGAAAAACCAGCTCATAGGACTAATTAATAAGCCTTTTGTCCGTAATGTAGTCACTATGATCACTGGAACTGCTATAGCGCAAGTTATTGTGGTAGGAAGCTCTCCTGTAATTACAAGGCTATATGAGCCAGAGGTATTTGGAGTACTAGGAGTATTCCTTGCTATTACAGGAATTATTCAATCGGTTGGCTCTTTAACCTATTCAAGTGCCATTGTTTTGCCCAAAAAAGATGGAGATGCAAAAGCACTTGTTTTATTATCATTTATGATTTCTGGGATTATTTCATTGATCGTCGCATTAATATTTATTTTTTTTAAAAACCAAATTGTTCCACTATTCCAAATAGAAGAAATTGCCTCATATGTTTTGTTAATACCCTTATTTGTTTTTTTTGGAGTGTGGGCCATTATTGTTGATCAATGGCTAACGAGAAAGGAACAATTTAAAAAAATAACAAAAATCATGGTTATTAACACTTCTGTGGTTCAAGCCGCCAAAATTGGAGCGGGCTTGCATAGTCCAACGTCTTTGTTTTTAATTTACATAGCAACTTTTGGAAAAGTACTTTATGCTACTTTATTATCATGGGGTCAATTCAGTTGGTCTAAAAAAGGGTTTAATAGTATAATGAATGCTAATTGGTTTTCTATTAGTCTTGTCAATAAAATGGGAAAAAATTATAGCGATTTTCCATTGTATAAGGCACCACAATCATTTGTGGGAAATATCTCAGACAAATTACCGATTTTATTGCTTACAGGCTTTTTTGGGCCTGCTGTGGTTGGTTTCTATGCGTTAGGTTCAAGAGTAATTACCCTTCCTGGTAGCATTATCGCAAAATCGTACAGTAATGTTTTTTACCCAAAAATTGCAAAAGATTTTAATCGTGGTAATGACATAAGAAAGCTATTATTAAAAGCAACCGCTGCTTTGGCTGCGATTGGGATAATCCCATATGCTATAATAATTATTGGTGGTCCTTGGTTATTTGGCTTTATATTTGGAGATAATTGGCTTATAGCCGGAACATATGCAAGATGGTTGTCAATAATGTCTTATTTTAGTTTTATAGGTGCGGCTTGTTGGAGGTTAATTAATGTTATTAGAATACAGAAATTTGCACTTGTTTTTTCCGTGATTACAGTTTTATTAAGCGCAGCTACACTATATATAACAACTAAATTGTTTAATGATGATATAATAACGATTGCTTCTTTCTGTGTTCTAAATGCGATATTATTAATATTTAAAATGTTTTGGATTTTTAGTAAAGCAAAACCTAACATCATTATTTCTAATGATTCAATGATACAATAAAAGATGACAAAAATAATTATCATTAAATTGAAGTTTAAAACCGAAAGCGATGAGCAATATTAATATAATTTTAAATTTAATTTAACCTTGTGAAAAATAATAGTTTAATAAAAATTTTGGACTGCACCTTAAGAGACGGCGGGTATGTAAACAATTGGGAGTTTTCATTGGAATCTACAAAAGAAATTATAACAGCATTAATTGATTCTAACATTGAAATTGTAGAATGTGGATTTGTAAGTCAAAAGAATGGAAACGGAGTAAACTCTACTTTATTTAAGGATCTATCTCAAGTAAATGAACTTTTAGGGTCATTAAATAGAAACATTAACAACACGGATTTTTGTGTAATGATAAATAAAGGAGATTATGATTTATCAACTCTACCTAATTACAATGAAAAAGAAGAAACTGTAAATATGATTCGCTATGCATTTCACCAAAAAGATTGGCAAGATGCTCTTAATGATATTAGAATCATTATTGAAAAAGGGTATAAAGTTTATGTTCAAGGTATGGTAACTTTATCGTATTCTGATTCGACAATTCTTCAAATGATAGATGAAACTAATAAACTTGATGTTTACGCAATGTATATAGTAGATAGTTTCGGAGCAATGTTTGGCGATGATTTTAGAAGGTTACATTATTTATTTGAAAATAACCTTAAAGAAGGGATTAGACTAGGATATCACTCTCACAACAATTTACAACTTGCATATTCAAATGCCATTGATTTTATTCAGACCAAAAATATAGATCGAGAAATAATAATTGACTCTTCAATACATGGTATGGGTAGAGGTGCTGGTAATTTAACTACTGAACTGTTGGCTGATTATTTGAATAAGAAAAAACATACAGAATATAATATAATTCCTTTACTGGAAACTATAGATAAATATCTCGAGGCAATTTACAGAGAAAATTACTGGGGTTATTCGATTGCACACTTTTTATCAGCTTCTTTTGGGTGCCATCCAAATTATTCTTCATTTTTGGTAAATAAAAAAAACCTGTCGATTGTAGATATTCAAAAAATTTTAAGCTTATTAGATGATGTAGAGAAGAAAAATTTTAATAAAGACCGTATTAAAGAATTATATATCAATTTTAAATCAAATGACGGTTTGCCCACTAATTTTAATATAGACTTTTTTAAAAATCAAAATATTTTAATAATAGCTCCAGGCCCTAATCTAATTAAACAAAAAGAAACTGTAGAGAAATTTATTAACACAAATAAACCATTAGTTATTGCTGTAAATCATATCCCTAAAAACTTAAAAATCAATTATTTTTTCTTTTCAAATCAAAAACGTTACGAAAAATTTATTGATCGTATCGAGCCTGAAAAAGTAATTATTACAAATAATATTAGAGCTAAAATTAATCTAAAAAAATATAGAGTAGTGGATTATAATAGTCTTGCTACAAAAACAAGTAATAAAAATGATAATGTGACAATCCTTCTATTAAATCTTTTGATTGAACAAAATATTAATGAAGTTAATCTTGCTGGTTTTGATGGTTATAAGTTTAACTCTGAAAATTATAGTTATAAAGAGTATGATCGTGTTGTTGAACGAAAAGTAATGCAACAGCAAAATATGAATATCAAAATTTCTTTAAAAGAAATTCAGCAACAGCTATCAATAAATTTTATTACTAAGTCAGTTTTTAATATATAATATGATTCTGAATAAAAAAATTACTGGTGTAATTCCTGCCAGATACAATTCATCTCGATTTCCTGGAAAACCATTAATTGAACTTCTGGGTAAACCTATGGTGCTTTGGGTTGCAGAGCTTTCGGCCAAAGTCTTAGGTAGAGAAAATTTATTTATTGCAACAGATGATAATAGAATTAAGAAGGTAGTTGAGACAGCTGGTTTTAATGTTGTAATGACTTCAAGTACTCACCCTACTGGAACCGATAGGCTAGCTGAAGTCGCAAGAAAAATTAAATCAGATATATATATAAATATTCAAGGTGATGAACCAACTATCAACCCTGATATCTTAATGAAAGTAGTAGAAAAAAAAATAAATAATCCAAATAGTGTTATCTGTGCTATGACAAAATTAGATTCAAGAGAAGATCCTAATAATATAAATATTCCTAAAGTTATTGTAAATGAAAATATGGATATGGTATATATGTCAAGATTAGGAATTCCTGGATTTAAAAATGAGGTTAATAAGCCTAAAAGTTATTATAAACAGGTTTGTGTTTACGCTTTTAGCCGCGAACAATTACTTAGTTTTGGTGATTTTGCCAGAAAAAGCAAATTAGAGGGATGTGAAGACATAGAGATCTTGAGATTTTTAGATTTAAATACCTCGATAAAAATGGTTGAAGTTGATGGAATTTCTTATGCTGTTGACGTTAAAGAAGATATAGATATAGTTACTAATCGCCTAAAAGAAATACATAAAAAATAATGAGTTTATAACTAACATTAATAGTGGCTAATCAAAAATAGAGTAGTAATATGAACATAACGGAATATGATAAAATGCAACACCATGAAAACAACTTTCAGGTTGCAATTGATTTTGATGGTGTTGTTCACGGAAATTCAAAAGGATTTCATGATGGAACAATATATGATAAGCCCATTGAAGGATCATTGGATGCAATAAAATGGTTTAGTTCGAAAGGATACGATATAGTTTTATTCACAGCAAAAGCAAAACCAGATAGACCCCTTGTAAATAACAAAACTGGTGAGGACCTAATTTGGGAGTGGTTAAAGAAGTATGATATTGATAAGTTTATAAAAGAGATAACTTGTGAAAAACCAAGAGCTATCTGTTACATAGATGATAAAGGAATAAGGTTTAATTCATGGAAAGATACTTTGAAACAATTTAATGAAATCATAAATAAGTAAATCATTACAAGAATTTCTTCAAATCTTTTGTTATAACAGAGCATTGTGATTAGAAAATTTATAATGAAATGGAAAAATATATTTATTTATCAGAGTTACAGAATTTATCAAATTAAAAATTGTAAAATATCTCTAAAAAAATAGAAATTTAATTAAAATTTTTTAACCTATTTTATTGTATAGAAATCCTACATAATATTATTGCCATTGAAAAAAACTAATCCTTTAAATAACGTTGTCTTTTTTTTATGTTCTCCAAGTTTGGGCATATTAGATAATTGGTTACCTGTGATGTGGAATCTTAAAGAAAGACAGAAAGATCTTAAGTTTATTATTGTTTTTCCAAGAGCAAACTTTATAGATCAAATTAATTTATCAAATGTTTTGCTAATCTTAGGAGAAAAAATATTTGATTCTATTGTATTTAAATCTAAAGCAGGACTTTGGCTGTCTGCCGATACTTTTTATCAATTAAAGAAGATAAATAAGTTGACAATTTTTGAATGGTTTGTGATGAGAGTTATTAGAAAATTAAAAAGATGGCCAATTACGGCAACAGCTAGCAGATTTATTCAATATTGGTACAGTAGATTTAGCAAGTGTCTAAACAAAAAACATTTATATGATTGGAAATTTACTGAAAAGCGTGCAGCATGTATTCTTTATGATGTGTACGAAGAATCAAAGCCCTATAATATTGAAATGATGAAGAATTTTAGTGAAGTCCCTAAGTTTTCCATACAACATGGAATTAATATTAGTAATGGAGGTATTTTAAAAAACACTACAAAAGTACTAAATGAAGGTTACAGAAAAGATCTTAAAGCATATTTATTTTCATATGAAGAGCGTCATTTTTATGAATATGAATATGCTATCCATAAATCATTCATGGAAGTTGTGGGAGTACCCAGACATAGTCCTGAATGGATGGAATTTATTCAATTGAATATTACTAAACAAAACAATGAAATAAATTTGTCAAAAAAAGGTTCTATTTTTATAATATCAAGACCAGGCAACACTATCTATCACCCATATAAACGCAAAAAGAAAGCCTTGGAGAACATCAAACGATTGGCTTGGAATGATCTGAAAAAAAATATTGTAATTAAATTACATCCAAAAGAAAAAAAAGAGGGGATTTATGAGGAGGTTTTTGGAATTGATAATTACGGAGATAAATGGGCTTACTCAGAACTTCATCCATTTGTTTTAGGTAAAGAGAGTGATTTTGCAATAAGTTTCTATTCTGGTGTTGTAATTGACATGCTTGCATTGGGGGTACCCACGATTGAATATCTAGACTTAAGAGGAATTCCTGAGTACGATAATCATGAATCTCTTCGTGATAAAATGGATCACCCTGTTTTTAGTTACCGATACTTGGATCTAGTTTTGGGAGCAAGTGATTACCAACAGATGAAAGTACACGCCATGGAAATAATAAATGATCGAAAGACTGTGTTATCTAGAATGCAGGCTACATATAATAAATTATTTCCAAAAATTGAAAATATAAATGATAAAATTGCACAGGATATTCTTGATGTTAGTGCGAAAAAATATTTATAAAAATTAAATATGAGAACAAATAATAGAAACCTTTTTTTACCAATTGAAATAATTCCTCGAGAATTAGACTCCAAAGTATTAATCGCACACAAGATGCTTGACAAGGGCTACTCGGTAATAATGGGACCTAAGGGAGCGGTTTATAAAAGTGCGCGTTCTTTTGGAAGAGGTATTTATTTCTATAAAGATCATTCTCCTCTATCATCACTAATGCTTCAAGAGCTTCACGTTGCCGGTCTTCAAATTGTTGCTATGGATGAAGAAGGGCTCAGCTGGCCATCGCCAGAAGAATATAGTTCCCATAGAATAGATGATAGGGTTTTTAAAATTAGTGATGCTATTTTTGTATGGGGACAGAAACAGTATGATATATTAACAAGTATTTTGCCTCAGTTCAAGAAAAAAATTCATATAATTGGTAATCCTAGATTTGATATACTTCACACAAAGTACCGCCAATTTCTTAAAGATCAAGCAAAATATGATTTACCAGATTTTGAAGAGGGTTATGTTTTAATTAATAGTATGTTTTCAGCTGGAAATTGGAATCCTTTACTATATGGAACCGGTGACAGCTATGTTGAACATTATATAGCTAGAGGAATAATAAAAAACGAAGAGGATTACCAATTCTATAAAAAGGTAAGTGAGACTGACAAAAAATTATTCGACGCTTATGTTTCTCTACTTAAAGTACTCAGCAAGTCATTTCCAAGGACTAGATTTGTAGTTCGGCCTCATCCAGATGAAAATCATGACACTTGGCGGAATATTTTTGCCTCAACAAATAACGTGATTGTTGAATATAGTGGTAATGCAAACTATTGGATTTTAGGCGCAAAAGTATTAATTTATTCTGGGTGCACAACTGCAATAGAGGCATGGGCAATGAACAAACCAACCTTTCGCTACCATCCGATTCCAGAAACTAAATTTGGACCATTTCTCCCCAACCGATTTGGAAAAAATATAAAAACAGAAAAAAAGTTAGTTGAAGAGTTAAAAATCTTATTAAGTAAATCAGAAAATAGTAGGTTTGATGTGGATTCTGATTACGTTAAAAGTTTTATTAAAAATGGATTTTTTCCTGATGCCGCTGAAAATATAGTTAGTATTTTAGATTCTTTAGATATTAAGGATGAGTATTTGGCCAATAAGAGTGTTTTTTCACTGAACCAGTTAAAAAAGAAAATTCATTTGCTATTTGGTTTTGATTTAAGAAAAAGATGGGGCGCCAGGTTGCTTGGTAAGATTAAACGAACATTCCAACAAAAAGATGTTAATAAAGAACTGAAAATTTCCCAGGCAAAATCATACAAATTTCCAGGTTTAACAAAAATTGATATCGAAAACAGATTGATTTCTTTTGATAAAATTGATAACCTAAAACCAAAACCTATTTATGAAATAATTAAGATCGCTTCCAATACTTTTAAAATTAAAAAACTTTAAAATTAAATTGTTGTCTCAATCTAGTATTAGTGTTGGATAAAATTTTAATATCATAAATATTTATGCATGAAAAATAAAATTAAAAAATTATTAAATTCATCACCATTACTGTATAAAATATGTGTCAATGTATTTTATTATACTGAATATTTATTACAAAGATATTTCATAAGAAATAGATTCAGTAAATTTTATTTGAATAAACAAGTTACTTTTAAAAAAATACCTGTTATAAATAATTCTTTTTTTGGTTATTATAATATTTCACCTTTTAATGATAATGGAGGACTACTTTGGTGTGAAACAACTGAGCAGAGAACAAGAGGGGGGAAATATTCTTCTGTAAATATTATTTATTATAATGTTATTACTAAAATTAAAAAAGTTTTAGGTAAATCAATAGCTTGGAATTGGCAGCAGGGATGTATGCTTCAATGGTTTGGTGACTCAGACCATAAAATAATTTACAACAATTATGATGAAACAAAAAAAGAATATTATTCAGAAATCTTTAATTTACAATCAAATGATAGAAAAACTCTATGTAGACCCATTTATTCTGTTGCAAGTAGTGGAAGTTTTGCATTAACTTTATCTTTTGATCGAATCAGCTTAATGCGCCCATCATATGGATATTTTAGGAAGGAAAATATAAATTTACCTTCAGATGAAAATGACGGAATATGGTTTATTGATATTCGGAAAAATACAAGCAAACTGATAATATCATTAGATCAATTGAAGAAATTTGAATCTGATTCTACAATGTTAAACTCAGAGCACAAAGTAAATCATATTGATATTGCACCTGACGGTAAACGATTTATGTTTATACATAGATGGATTGGACCAAAGGGGAGATTTCATCGATTAATAACAGCAAGTTGTATGGACGGATCTGACTTATTTTATTTAACAGGAACTGAATTAGTCTCACATAATTGTTGGATGATGGATTCCAAAAATATTATATCATTCTCAAAAACAAAAGATGGTAAAAATAAATATAATCTTTACTCTGATAAAGAGGGATTTAAAGAGATTATAGGGGAAAATGATTTTTTTAAGGATGGTCACCCTTCAGTTTCTCCTAATGGTAGATGGATGATTACAGATAATTACCCAGATAAGTCAAAATTTTCAAGTTTATATTTGTACGACTTATTAAATAAAAAGAAACATCTTCTAGGTAGGTTTCACCAACCTTTTAAATATTTTGGTGAAAATAGAATTGACTTACATCCAAAATGGAGCAAAGATGGGCATTTTGTTTCGATTGACTCAGGACATGGTGGAAAACGTGAGTTTCATGTTATTGATGTCACTCGACTAACAAAATAATGATAGACATACTACATCTTTTAATCATTTTATTAATTTCAATTTAATTAAAGTCAAAGAAATCTTATGAAAAAAAAATTACTGTATATACATATGGCGTCTGTTCAACCTTCAAAATCAGGCGGACTAAATACTACATTAATACAGGTTTTTTCAATGTGTACTGCTTTTGTGGAATCAGGATATAAAGTCACGTTGGCAATGCAAAACAACAAGGGTTTTAAACATAATCTTAAAGAGTTTATTAAAAATACATTTAGTGACGGAATAGCTTTTGAAATAACCACATGGAACCAAAAGTCTAAAAATTTATTTTTAAATAGATTTCTTGTTAAAAAAAGTATTATTCAAATCGTTAAAAAAAATAATCCAAATATGATATTTTCCAGAGACTCATTTATTTTGAATACTCTGACTAAATTTAATATTCCCCTTATTTTTGAATCACACAATTCCAAATTGCACACTCGTTATGCCATACTACATAAATATTTGGAAAAAAGATTATTACATGCGACCCGTTCGCCAAATTTTAAGTGTTTATTTTCAATAAGCGAAGCACTGTCTAATTATTGGGAACATAAAGGTGTTCCTAATAGTAAGTTGTTTGCTTGGCATGATGGATTTGATTTATCTCTTTTTGAAAAATATATTGATAAAAATACTGCAAGATCAAAATTGAACTTACCTGAAAATAAAAAAATTGTAACTTATACTGGGGGTTTATATCCGGATAGAGATATTGAAAATATTATTTATTTAGCTAGAGAATTTCCAGAGGATATGTTTTTAGTTATTGGAGGTCCTGAAAATCATCGACAGAATTTTGAAAAATTGTCTCTCGAAGAGAATGTTAAAAACATCAATTTTATGGGTTTTGTAGAGCATAACATGATTCCATATTATTTATATGCTTCTGATATTTTACTAGCCTTATGGTCTTCAAAAGTCCCAACAATAAATTATTGTTCTCCACTAAAGATTTTTGAATATATGGCAGCAGGAAGGACAATTGTAGCTCATGGTTTTCCTACAATTAGAGAAGTACTCGAAAATGAGAAGGATTCGATATTGTGCCAGCCCGATAATTTTGATTCACTTAAATCATCATTGAGAAAGGCACTCTTAGAGAATAATACTTATAATTATGGAAAAATGGCAAGGGATAAGGCATTTAAACAATATTCTTGGGATAAAAGAGTTGAGGAGTTACTTAAGTTTATTAAAAAATGAGTGTAAAACTTATTAGTTTAATTGAAAATTGTATTTTTCATTTAGTTTAAAAATTATGATATGACATCAGAAATTGAGTTGATTTACTTTCTATTCGCATTCCTTGGTATGCTCTATACTTTTTATAAAGTAGATATTACTAGTGTTAGTATATTGTTTGTACTTGTTTTCTGGGAAGGGTTAATAGATTATTTAGACACCATATATTTTGATTTTTTGTTAAGCACATATAAAATAGGTATTGTCGCTTATGCTGTTTTGTTAGTTTGGAAAAAAACAAATCGTTTTAAAAATAAAGCAGATTTAGCTATTAATTTATCTTTTTTCTTGTTTACAGCGTCGTTTTGGATTACATATTATTTATATGGTGGAGAATTATTAACAATATTAAGTCAATATTTATATAAATACGCATTTATATGGATTGTTTATCATTATTTAAAAGATATTATATATAACATACCTAAAAGAGATTATATAAAAAAAGTACTTATGACCATTTTGTATGTTCAGATTGCGATTGCTTTGCTCAAAATAATTTTAATAGGATTTAGAGTTGAGGGATTAGTAGGAACAATGAGTTATGGTGGTGGTGGTCCTGCGGTTGTTATTCCCATTATGGCATTAATTTTTTACTGGGTGATACAAAATGGAAAGTTTTCAAAAAAAGACTGGATATTCGCTGGGTTGATTTTAATCATAGCTATTGCAAGTGGTAAACGTCAACCAATTGTTATTTTCCCAACCATATTATTTTTTTTATTTGTTTTTGTAAATCAAACAATAAAAATCGTCAAACTATTCCAGTACTCACTTGTTGCTTTAGTGGTTTTTTATATTGGTGTTAGATTGACTCCGACACTTACACCTGAAAAAGAGGTAGGAGGAAGTTTTGATATAACTTTTGTTAGTAATTACATCGAGAGGTATTATTTTGGTTCTGATCAGGATAGATCATATTTAGAAAAAGGTAGAATAGGAGTTGGAAGAGGAGCAGGAGTTTTTTTATATTTTAATCCAGAGATGCTAACTCTCATTAGTAATAAGGAATTACTTTTTGGTAAAGGTATTTATGAGGTAGCTATTGGTAAGTATGGACGTTTCACAGCAGGAGGGCGTTCAAACTATGGTATAAATCATGAAGGCCTAATAGGAGAAGGCGGTTCCTTGATTTATACAATCGGTTATGTGGGTTCAATACTTTTGATTGTATTTGTTCTGTCGATTGTTTTTTCAATGAAAAATAAAAAATTAGCTTGGATTATTTTCTTTAATTTTTTATGGGATATATTTTTGTATTACAATCAAATGATTTTCTTTAATTCGTCAGGATTGATTGTTTTGGTCATAATCTTTTATTCTAACAGTATGGAAAAGGAAAAGATGTTAAATTTGAGACGAAGTTTAAATACAACCTAAACAAAAAGAATAGATTTCAGGAACTATTATGAAAATAAATCTATTTTTATGAGGTTAATATTCATGGAGTTTTTATAGTGTTAATTATTAGATTAATACAATGTTAAATTTTAAAAATAGTAAAGTATGAGTTCAACAATTTCTATATTTTTCTCTGGTGATTTTGCTCCTTGTCGAAGATACGAAAGTATTGTTTTGTCCAAAGGAGCTGAAATATTTGGTGATTTACAAAAAAATATAGCTGATGCTGATATTTCTTTCTTAAACCTTGAGTTGCCTCTAAGCTCTAAAGGAAAACCTATCAAAAAAACAGGCTCAAATCTAAAGGCTCATCCCGATTGTATTAAGGCTGTTAAAGGTGCCGGTTTTGATATTGTTGGTTTAGCGAATAATCATATTATGGATTTTGGTAATGAAGGACTTGAGCAAACTATTCTTTCTTGTAAGGATTCTAGCATAAATATATGCGGTGCTGGAAAAAATTTAAAAGAAGCACAACAAATAACCATCGTTGAAAGTTGTGGTTTGAAGATAGCCTATATTGCAGTAGCAGAACATGAATTTAGTATTGCGAGTAAAGATAGAGCCGGTGCTGCACCGTTAGATCCAGTGGATAATACACTACAAATAGAATCTGTCCGAAATGAAGCTGATCTTATTTTTGTAAGTATTCACGGCGGTAATGAATATTTCCCCTTTCCCAGACCTAATTTACGAAAATTGAGTAGATACTTTATCACCCGGGGAGCAGATGGTGTTATCTGTCATCATCCTCATGTTCCTGGCTCATACGAAATTTATAATAATAAGCCCATTGTTTACAGTTTAGGTAATTTGATATTTGATAGACTAAATCCACCTAAGGATTGGAATGAGGGTTATGCAGTCAACCTTAAATACAGTAAAGAATCCAAGAATTTAATGAAATATGAGGTCATTCCCTACACACAGTCTGTTGAACAGGGAGGGGTTTGTAAAATGTCAGCATCTGATAAATCGGTTTTTTTAAAAAAAATAGAAGATTATAATAAAACTCTTCTTAATGAAGATCTCTATAAAGAATCATGGAATAAATTTTGTCAAAAAGAAAAAAACACAATTTTACTAAAAAATTATTTACCTATCCATTTTCGAGGTATGCGAAGAATAGGTAATATTATTAATCCTGAATTTTTATTACTTCCCTCACAAAAAAATAGACTGGTAAAGTTAAATCTACTTAGGTGTGAAAGTCATAAAGAACTTTTAGAGAACGTTTTATCAAAGATATTATCAAAATAAATTTTGATCTAATAAATGTGTTTAAATAAATCTGTTAAAAAAATACTTAATTAATGAAAGTTCAAAACAACATTAAATTCGCTATTTTAAAAAATGAAGACCCTTTTGATCATTTAAAATGGATTGATGCTTGTGAAGATTACCAAAAAAATATTAAATACAAAGTATTCGACTTAACAGTTGAAACTTGGTTGGAAGATATAACTGAATACTCCCCTAATTTATTGTTATTGAAACCCTCCGGTAAAACATCTTTATTCCGAAGCTTATATCAGGAACGTCTTGAAATTTTAGTAACTTCTTTAAATTATAAATCTTATCCATCTCTGGATGAGGTTAGAATTTATGAAAGTAAAAGGTACTTTGCCTATTGGGCAAAAGCTTACCAATTACCTCATCCAAAAACATGGGTTTATTATCATCGTAATGAAGCATTAAAAGCTATAGAATCAATGAAAATTCCTTTGGTCGGAAAAATGAATATTGGTGCTTCTGGAAAAGGTGTCAAGATACTTCATTCAAAGGATCAGATTAGAAAATATATCAAGAGGGCTTTTAGTGATGGTTTGGTTTCCAGTACAGGTCCAAAGTTAAGACAAGGAAAACTAATCCAGCGTGCATGGCAAAAGGTTACCCATCCAAAAGAATTAATCAATAAGCTTAGAACTTATAAGGATATTGCCTTAGATTCTCAAAAAGGATTTATTATTCTACAAGAATTTATAAAACATGATTATGAGTGGCGAGCTGTAAGAATAGGTGATTCATATTTTGCGCACAAAAAAATAGTTATAAACAAGAAAGCAAGCGGTTCTTTAGAAAAGGAATACGTAATTCCACCAATTGAGTTGTTGAATTTTGTCCGTTCATTGACAGACATGTTCAGATTCCGAAGTATTGCATTAGATGTTTTTGAGCCGTCAAAAGGAAAGTATTTAATTAATGAAGCTCAGTGTATTTTTGGTCAGTCAGATCCATATCAAATGTTAGTTGATGAAAATCCTGGAAGATATTTATTTAAAGATGGTCAATGGATTTTTGAGAAAGGAAATTTTAATTCTAATGCATCTTATGATTTACGACTAAAAGATGCAATTTTATTTAACGGACTTGATTTATGAAAATTCTTTTTGTCTGTAGTGGTAATTCAGCTTTTGGAATTTCGCCAATTACAAAGAATCAAGGGGATTCAATTAACAATTCAGATGTTGTTGTTAGTTACTTCCCTATAATTGGGAAGGGAGTTTTTAATTATCTTAAAAATATTTTCTTGTTAAAGAAGCACGTCTCAATTAACAAGTATGATATTATTCATGCTCATTATTCATCTTCTGCATTTGTAGCTGCGCTGGCAAATACTAAACCATTAGTTGTTTCTTTAATGGGAAGCGATGTCCAAGGTAACTATTTATCAAAATTAGTTATTAAGTTTTTTTATAAGCTCTCCTGGAATAAAATAATAGTAAAATCTAATAGAATGCATAATTGTCTTGGTTTCAAAGACATATCTGTTGTTCCAAATGGTGTTAATCTAAATGTATTTTATTCAATGGATAAAAGAGAATGCCAAAAGCAATTAGGATGGGATTATGATAAAAAGCATATTTTGTTTGCGGCCAACCCATCAAGGCCAGAAAAAAATTTTAGATTAGCAAAACAGGCATTCTCAATATTAAATAATGGAAATATAGTACTTCATTTTTTAAACAATGTTTCACCTGAGCGAATGCCTTTATGGATAAATTCAGCCGATGTTGTGATGCTTGTCAGTTTGTGGGAAGGATCTCCCAATGTTATAAAAGAGGCAATGGCATGCAATCGTCCGATTGTTTCAACTGATGTAGGAGATGTAAGTTGGCTATTGGATGGTATGGATGGATGTCACATTACTTCATTTGATCCTGAAAATATTGCTAAAAGCCTTAAACTATCATTAAGATTTTCTGAAAACAAAGGTCTAACCCAAGGTCGGGAAAAAATCATTGAGTTGGGTCTGGATTCAAAAACAACTGCCAAGCGAATTATTAGTTTATACAAATTGGTGTTGGGATTTAGTAAAAAAAAAATGTCTAAAACAAAAAATTGATTTGGATTCAAAAGTATTTTAACCAAAAAAAGTATTATTAACTCAAATATTTCATGAACTATCTTTTCTTTTTTGTACATCCTTCTAAATTTCATGTTTTTAAAAAAACCATTAATCATTTAAAAAATAATGGACATAATGTCGAAATTTTAATAACTTCTAAAGATGTTTTGGAAGAATTGGTGAAAAATGAAGGTTGGAATTACACAAATATTTTTCCGGAAGGAAGAAAATTTAAAAATGTATCACCTTATATTAGCGCAGGTGTTAATTTTTTTAGAACAATTTTCAGACTATATAAATATTGTAGAAACAAAAAATACGACTTATTTATTACGGATGATTTATTAGTTTATATAGGTAAATTAAGAAAAGTACCAACAATTGCTTTTACAGATGATGATATTACAATTGTAAAACAGTTTTCCATAATATTAAAATTTGCAAATTATATATTAGCTCCGACCATAACTAATTTAGGTAAGTATAATAAAAAGAAAATTGCGTTTGATGGATATAAAGAACTAGCTTATTTACATCCAAACCAATTTACACCAAATTTAGAGTTGGTTAAAAATATAATTCCTGAAAAAGATTTCTTTATTCTAAGGTTAGTATCTCTAACAGCTTATCATGATGTCGGTAAATCTGGAATAAATAAAGAAAAAGCAATAAAAATAATTAATCTTTTAGGTCATTATGGTAAAGTTTATATCAGTGCAGAAAGAGAATTAAGTGCAGAATTAGAAGAGTTTAGATTAAAAATAGAGCCTCATCAATTAAAAGATGTATTATCACAAGCTAAAGTATACATTGGCGATAGCCAAACAATGTCTTCTGAGGCTGCAGTTTTGGGCGTACCTTCTTTTAGACTCAATGATTTTATTGGTAAAATTGGTGTTATGGATGAAAAAGATGATGTGTATAAATTGTCTAAAAGTTACAAAACAACAGAGTTTTCAGAATTACTTAAAGATTTAGAAAGTAGTTTAAAAGGAGATGATTTTTCACTAAAAATTAAAGAAAACCAAAAAAAAATGCTTTCTGAAAAAGTAGACTTAACTAGTTTTATGATTTGGCTTTTAGAAAATTATCCTGACAGTATAAAAACAATTGAGAAAAGCCCATCATACCAACAAAAGTTTATTAGTTTTACGGACAAGTAAAGGAAAAGTACTTTATGAAAATTCTTACAGTAATTGGCGCAAGACCACAAATAATTAAAGCTGCTGCAATTAGTAGAGAAATATTAAAGAATTACTCAAATAAAATTGAAGAAGTAATTGTTCATACCGGTCAACACTATGACCAAAATATGTCAGAAATTTTTTTTGATGAACTAAATATACCAAGACCAAACTATAATTTAAATGTAGGTTCTAGCTCTCATGCGGTTCAATCTGCAAAAATGATTGAGGGTTTAGAGAAAATTTTACTTAATGAAAATCCTAAATACATTTTACTTTATGGAGATACAAATTCAACTTTGGCAGGTGCTATAGCCGCATCTAAAATGAATATACCAATTGTCCATGTTGAAGCAGGGTTGAGATCTTATAATCGTAAAATGCCTGAGGAAATTAATAGAATTGTTTGTGATCATTTATCAGCATTATTATTTTCACCAACATTAACAGGATATAATAACCTAATTAAAGAAGGTTTCAACCCTAATAATACAAAAAAACATACTCCGGATAATCCTGGGATTTTTCATTGTGGGGATATTATGTACGATAACTCATTACATTTTGCCCAGCTCTCTGAAGAAAAATCAAATATTTTAAAAGATTATAATTTAGTTTCTAATAAGTTTATTTTAACAACAATTCATAGGGATCACAATACAGATATTCAAGAAAATTTATGTTCAATTTTTAAAGCACTTTTAAAAATATCTGAAGAATATAAAATTGTATTACCTCTTCATCCTAGAACAAAAAATAAATTAAATGGAATCGATAATAGAGATTTATATGATTCAATTTTCAATAATGAGAACTTACTAATAATACCACCAACCTCATTTTTAGATATGTTAGCGTTAGAAAAATCCTCTAAAATGGTTATTACAGATTCTGGTGGTGTACAAAAGGAAGCTTATTTTTTTAATAAACCTTGTGTAATATTAAGGCCAGAAACAGAATGGGTAGAAATACTTGAAACTGGCAAAGCTAAATTGGCATCTGCTAATTATAACGATATAATGATTGCCTATAACAGTTTTAATGAAGATAAAATAGAAAAGTTTCCTCAAATTTTTGGCTGTGGAGAGGCTTCACAATTTATATGTAATGTAATATTTACTAATCAAAAAAAATTGTAAACTATGTGTGGAATATTTGGGGTTATCACAAAAGAAGATTCTACTTACAGTAATAACTTTTTAAAAAAATCATTAATTACTTTAGCAAAACTATCAGAAACTAGAGGAAAAGATTCTTCAGGATTATGTACCTTAAATCAAAAAGATCATAATTTTGATATAGTTAAAGGCCCAATCCCAGCGAATCAATTATTTAAGAGAAATAAAGTAAAGGATATTATTAATACTGCTTTTTCCAAGGAGAATAAAGATAATCTTAAATTAGCATTTGGACATGCAAGATTGGTAACTAATGGAACTCAATTAGAGGATAAAAACAATCAACCAGTTGTGAAGGAAGATATTATATGCGTTCATAATGGTATTGTTGTAAATGTTAATGAGTTATGGACTAATTATACAAAACTCAATAGAAAATATGAGATTGATACAGAAGTGATACCTGCATTAGTTAGAATGGACCTGAACGAAGGTAACTCAGTTGAGTCTTCTATTGTAAATTCAATTGAGAAAGTTTTTGGTACAGTATCAATAGCAATAACTTTTACCGACATTCAAAAATTTATTTTAGCGACAAATAATGGTTCTTTATATATTTTACATAATAATGAAGACATTATTTATTTTGCATCGGAAAGAGCGATGCTTAATGGCTTAATTGAAAGAATGTCTTTAAAAGATAAAATTGGAAGTTTCGAATTGTTTCAACTAAAGGCGAATCATATTTTCACAATAAATACAAACAATTTTACATTTAATGAAAAATCTTTTTTAGAAATAAGAAGTAATTCTTCCTCAAAGGAATTATTTATAGATAAGAAAAATAACATAAACTTGTTTAGCGAAAAATCTAAAAAGAAACAGATTTCTACAGTTTTGGATTTAAATGAGATTCATTTAAACCCAAATGCAAAAAAGGACAAGGAACTGTTGATTTATCCTATTGATAAAATTAAATCTTTAAAAAGGTGTACAAAATGCATTTTACCGGAAACATTTCCTTTTATTGAATATGATGAGAAAGGTGAGTGTAATTATTGTAAGAATCATAAAAAGAAAAATCAAGTAAGATCTATAGATGAGTTAAAAGCTTTAGTGGAACCATACAGAAGTAAAGATGGTTCTCCTGATTGTTTTGTTCCATTAAGTGGAGGAAGAGATAGTACTTATGTTTTACATTTTTTAAAGAAAGAACTAGGTTTAAATGTAATAACTTACACTTATGAGTGGGGAATGGTTACAGATTTAGCTAGAAGAAATATTGCGAGAATTTGTGGAAAACTTGGAGTTGAAAATATTATTGTTGCTGCAGATATTCACTGGAAAAGAACAAATATTAGAAAGAATATAAAAGCTTGGTTAAAAAGCCCTCAGTTAGGTATGATTCCTTTATTTATGACTGGGGATAAATATTTTTTTTACTATGCATATAAAATAAAAAAACAGCTTGGGTTAGATTTAGAAGTTTTTGGAGTTAACGATTTAGAAAATACTAATTTTAAGACTGGTTTTGCAGGACTTTCACCTGAATTTAATAAAAAAAGAATATACTCTATATCATTAAAGAATCAGATGAGATTATATGGTTTTGTAGTAAAAAATATTTTAAGAACTCCATCTTATTTAAACCAATCTGTTCTAGACTCAATAGGTTCATTTGCATCAAGATATGTTACTCCTAAAAAAGATTATTATCACTTGTTTGATTATTTGCAATGGGATGAGAAAACTGTTGAGGATGCTATAATTAGTCAATATCAATGGGAAAAGGCAGTAGATACTGATTCGACATGGAGAATAGGTGATGGAACTGCTAGTTTTTATAATTATGTGTATACTTTAGTTGCAGGTTTTAGTGAAAATGATACTTTTAGAAGCAATCAAATAAGAGAAGGAATGATTTCAAGAGAAAAAGCATTAGTGTCAGTTTTTGATGAAAATAAACCTCGTTATAATTCTTTAAAGTGGTACTTAGAAATTATAAACTTAGATTTTGAAACAACAATTAAAACAATAAATAAAATTAAACGTCATTATTAGCAGTTATGAGTTTTTGGTATGTAAATCCTCTAAGTATTTAAATTTTTTTTAAATAAAAGGATTATTTTAAATCAATAAAAACACTAACAAGTTAATTTTTGTAATTACTTATTTAATTATATTTACATACTTAACAAATCAAAAGTTAAACTCTCTATTTAAAGAAAATAAAAATGAAAATAAAACAATTTTTAAATTTTAAATTTTATTCAGTGCTTGCATTAGCGTTTCTTTTAAATTCTTGTGCTTCTAAAAAAAATATACTTTACTTGCAAAATATAGCCACTCATATTCCCTCTGAACTATCTTATGTAGAAAATAACATACAAGTAAATGATATTATAGATATTAAGGTTTCAGCATTAGTTCCTGAAGCTGCATTACCTTATAATAAAAGTATAGAAAAAACACAGCAAGCGAGTAATTTGGAACTTATGAAGCTGAACGGGTACCTAGTTTCGAAGGATAAAACAATTAATTTTCCAGTACTGGGTAGGGTTTCTGTTTTGAATAAAACTATCAGCGATTTAGAAAATTATTTAAAAAAACGTTTATCAACTGATGGTCTTCTTATTGATCCAATCGTAACAGCACGATTGTTAAATGCAAAAGTTACTTTATTAGGTGAAGTAAATTCTCCAGGGACTTATAATTTCACCGAAAATAATATGAGTTTTTTACAAGCACTTGGATTAGCAGGAGATCTTAATATAAATGCAAACCGAAGAGATATAATCATTATTAGAAATGTCGATAATAAACAAATTGCTGCAAACATAGACTTAACAAGCACTGAATGGCTGAACGGACCTTATGCGTCAGTTAAATCTAATGATGTTATTATTGTTAATCCTAATGGTTCTAAAATTAAAAGTTCAGGTTTTTTCGGAAATGCAGGTAGTTTTGTTTCAATTGCATCTTTATTGATCAGTACAGCATCTTTTATTATAAATAATTAAAAAAACATGAAAGAATATTCAACATCTTTAGATTCTAACTTTGAGAATAACTCTATAGATATAAAAAGAGAAATTTCCTATTACCTATTTTTTTGGCCTTGGTTTTTAGTTTTCACTTTAATATTAATAGGAGGTACTTTTTTAAATCTTCGTTACTCGGATCGTATCTATGAGTCTTCTGCCCAAATACAGATTAAAAATTCAAAAGCTGATCCTTCTTCTTTTTTGACTGAAGGATCTGGATTTAATTTAAATAGAAGCAGTAATATAAAAAATGATATTGCAATAATTTCTTCTTATCATATATTAGAACAGGTTGTTCAACAACTTAATTTGCAAGTTAAAACTTTCACTTATGGTTCTTTAGTTGGAAGTATTAATAGGAATTTACAATTCAAGAGTTCATTACCAATTGATATAAAATTTAAAAATTCCGAAAAATCATTTCAACTTGAATTTGAAGTTGAAAACAATAAATTAAATATTTTTAATGATGAATCAACTTTTTCCTTGTCAAAAGGTGAAGTATTAGACACAAAAAATTTCTTTATTAAACCTAAAGATTCTTTGTTCATTTCAGACCGGAATTTTGCGGTATCAAATTCTTCTTTAAATAATGCAGTAAATGAGTTAAAAAACAGTTTGACTATAAGTGAGGAATTTCAGTTTGGAGAAATTGTGAACTTGACTATTAAAGGAACTAATATCGACAGAAATGAATCTATACTAAATACCCTAATAAAAGTATTGTCAGACGATCAAGTTAGAGATAAACGTGAAATATCAGAGGTGAGTATAGGATTCATTGATGATCGTTTAAGGATATTATCTGAAAGCATTGATACTATTTCCAGAAATACCATAGATTTCAAATCAGCCAATAATATTTATAATCCTAATATTCAAACCACTAACTCTCTCGAGAATATTACTAAAGGTCAAGAAATATCTTTTAATTTCGAAATTCAAATTGAAATAGCCAAAGCTTTATTGGACAAGTTAATAAATCATACTAATTATGATATTTTACCTGCCAACATTGGTATTAATAATGATGGTATTAATCAATTGATAAGTTCATACAATAATTCGGCAATAAAGCGTAAAAACTTTTTAGTTAGTGCACCAGAACAGAGTCCTGTAATTAAGCAATTTAATATTCAATTAGACAACGGGAAGGAAGCAATTATTAAGGGTGTAAATCGTTATATTGACGGACTACAAGTCTCTCTAACTAGGTACCAACAATTGGAAAATGAAACCAAAGGTCTGGTGTCATCTCTTCCAGAAAAAGAAAATCAACTTCGTTCATTTACTAGAAATTTTAAAATTGTTGAAGAACTTTATGTATTTCTTTTACAGAGAAAAGAGGAGGCATCTATAAGTAGTATATCTGCTCTTCCTAACCTAAAAATATTAAGTTATGGTGTTTCAAATCAAACACCAATATCACCAAATGTAGAATCTAGTTACGCTCTGTCTATTGTTTTAGGAATACTAATTCCACTAGTAATTTTGTATATTTTAAAATCATTAGACTCTAAAATAAATACACGAGAAGATTTGGAAATTGGTTTAAAAGATATTTCTATTCTTGGTGAGGTGCCGTTAGATGAAAATTTTGATGATAATGACTCTAGAGGTGTGATTGCAGAATCTACACGTGTAATTCGTTCAAGCTTAAGTTTTTTAATTAAAGATCAAAAATCTAATATTATTACAGTTACCTCTACAACTAAAGGTGAAGGAAAATCTTTTGTAGCATTTAATATCGCTAGAAGTTATTCATCACTTGGTAAAAGAGTAATTTTATTGGGTTGTGATTTGCGAAATCCTCAGATACACACTCGCATGGGGGTTAGTCGAACTAGTTCTGGGATTACCACTTATCTAGCTGACGAAAATTTTAATGACATTGATAGTTTAATAATAAATGATAAATCATCTGATAAAATTGACGTAATTTTATCAGGTGCAATTCCACCAAATCCCTCAGAACTTCTCATGCGTCCTCGAATGAAAGAATTGTTAGATCAAATATCTAATTTATATGATGTAATAGTTATCGATTCTGCCCCATTACTATTAGTTAGTGATACAACTTCTTTGTTACCACTTTCCGATATTGTAGTGTATGTTACAAGAGCACAATATTCTGAAAAACAAATATTCCCCTTTATAACAGAACTTCAAAATCGACAGAACATGCCACCTTTTGGAATGGTATTAAATGGTCTTATTGCAGGTTCTAAAACCGGATATAAATATAGATACAGTTATTCATATAAATACAATTATGGTTATGGATATGGTTATGGGAGTGATGAGAAAAAAACATAATCAAAATTCTCATCTAAAGAAAATTACGATTTTTTGGCTTTTCTAAGTTAAAGAGGAAACAAATCTAATTGAAAGTTTCGAATTGCCTCCCATCGGATGCCTTGCTTTTTTGTTAATCTAAGTGACAATAGTTGTTGTAAATTATGTGGATTGTGCGCATCAGTAGCGACTAGATCGTAGAGTCCAGATTTTAAAAGAAGTTGCGCTTTTTGTTTTATAGCAGGACCATAATTACCTAGGAGTGACAGAGCGTTCAGTTGTAAATAAAATCCTTTTTGTTTTAAGGATTGGAATTGAGAAACAGTTTCAATATGATTATATCGTTCTGGATGAGCCAAGATGGGAACTAATCCCCTTCTAGAAAGTTCAAAACAGGCTTGTTCAAGGTGTTGGGTGCCACCAAAAAAATGGATTTCGAGTAAAACATATTTTTTGCAAAGTAATAGCTTAGGAATACCACTTTCCAAATTTTTTATAAAAGTTTCATCCACCATATACTCAGCACAATAAGAAGGAATAAGGGGAGTTTTATCAATTCCATTCTCTTTTTTTAATTCTTGAAATGATTTCTTAATAGTTTCTGGCGTATTTGGATACAACTCTTGATATATGTGAGGTGATGGTATTACAGAACTAAAACCTAAACTTCTATAAATTTTTAGCATGTTTTGAGACATGGCTACATGCTTACTACCATCATCAATTCCTGGAAGAAGATGGTTGTGAAAATCACATAATCCTTCAAACAATGGCTTGTTATGTTTTTTAAAGAAATTAAACATATTTTAGTTTTTATTTAAAAATACAATTTATTTCAGGCTTTTTAGTTTTTAAAAACTTTATAAATTATCAACTTTTTTAAAAAAAATTATCAAATAATAGTACTTTTATAAATGTCATAAAAGTAGACTAATCATAATCCTTTTATAGAAGTATACAATTAATCATAAATATAAATTTTAAGCATAATTTGTTCAAACTTAAAGCTAGTTAAGCTTTATATTTTTAATATAAATGAAAAAAAAAATTAAATTATTATTAGGCATTTTATTAGTTTCCAGTTTCGCTTATTCTCAGAATGACAATAAAAAAAATTCATGGTTTTTATCAATAGATTATGGGGTTCAAATGTCAGGTATAAAAAGTGAAGATTTTATTAGCTCTAATTATTCTCCTGTTTATAGATTATCCTCAGGTAAGTGGTTAAATAAATATATTGGTGTTCAAGTTGGTTATCAAGGAAGGTATTTTAATACAATTGAGAATTCAGATAAGCGTTTTTATAATTTTTATTATGTTGAAGGTATATTAGATATAAAAAATATTTTAAAAATGTCTAGTAGCAAGAATAAGGTTCATGAATTAATTTTTCATGGAGGTTTCGGTTATTTTCAAAATCAGTATTATGAAAATTCTTCAATACATTCTGTCTTAGGAGCTTCTAACAACTTTTTTTTGACTAATAAAATTAATTTAAAGATTGATATTTCTGCTATATTAGGTTGGGATATATATCAAGGTAATCAAGATATTTTACCCAATTCATCAATTGGATTAATCTATAGGTTTTAAAGAGAACAATTTTAATTAACAAAAAAAATTTGATTAAACCGAACTAGTTTATTATATAATAGATTATATCGAACTTTTATTTTTTGTAAATTGAAAAAACTTTGTGAATAAAAGTACTATTACACTATTAATTAAGAATAATCAAGATTTAATTTTTAAATCAAAAAATTCGTTTGTAATAGGAAAACAAAAACAAAAAGAAAAACAATTAAATAATAGTTTTTCTTCTAATTCAGTTAAAAGCCAACTAACATGGAAGAGTTGGCATCTGTGTCTTGATACATCAACAGAAATTGGAAACAATCCTAAGTTATCCAATTTCATTAAGTTGTATTTTGATCTTTCTTCAAAGGGCAATTACCTATCGTCTTCATCAGATCAAATCAATTTAGAAAAGTTAACTTCTGGTAAATTTTCCTCAATACTTAATTTGAAAAAAGTTAATGATATTCGTTACATAAATAAATTTTTTGAAACTGTTAATACAATTTTACCAAATTCCGGATTGTATTTAGGCAAGTTAATAACGTATCCATATAGAAGAAAAGCCATATTAAAAAAATATCCTCCTGTACTTAATAAAATAATATATTTTTTTGACTATATCTTTTCTAGACTATTACCAAAGATTCCAATTTCTAAAAAAATATATTATTTTCTAACAAGAGGTAAAGGAAGAGTTATGTCAAGAGCAGAAATGTATGGTAGATTATATTCGTGTGGTTTTGAAATAATTGATGAAAAATCAATAAACCAATTTCTTTTTTTTGTCGCGAAAAAAGTTAGAGAACCCTACTACGATAAAAACCCAACTTATGCTCCATTAATCAGTTTGGATAGAATTGGAAAAAATGGTAAAATATTTAAAGTATATAAGTTAAGAACAATGCACCCTTTTTCTGAATATCTTCAGGAATATGTTTATAATAGAAATAAATTACAAGAAGGAGGTAAAATAAAAAACGATTTTAGAATTTCACCAGTAGGTAGAATTCTAAGAAAATTTTGGCTAGATGAAATACCAATGCTCATAAATGTTTTTAAAGGGGAAATGAAACTAGTAGGTGTAAGACCACTCAGTAAACATTTTTATAGTTTATATGATACGGATTTACAACAAAAAAGAATAAAATATAAGCCAGGGTTTATACCTCCTTTTTATGTTGATTTGCCCAAAACTATGACTGAAATCATGGAATCTGAAAGAAAGTATCTAGATTTATATGATAAGTCCCCCATTATAACTGACGTAAAATACTTTTTTATGGCTTTTAAAAATGTTTTATTTAAGGGAGCTAGAAGTAAATAGAATTCATATGTTTTTACAATTACTATATCTTAATGATAAAAAATGAAAAGAAAAGTTAGTTTTTTATTTCAAATAAGTCTTTAAAACAAAACTCATTAACTATTTTTGAAGTTCAAGTTCAGAAATTAAAATTAGATTAAAAAAATAAAATAAATTTTTAATGAAAAAATTCAAAGTAGGTGTCATTGGAAATGGTTTTGTGGGTGAAGCCATTTCGTTTGCTTTTTCATCAACCTCAGATTTATACGTATACGATACAGAGCCTTTGAAGAGTTTAAACGATTTAGAATTTGTACACAACTGTGATTATGTATTTATTTGCGTACCAACGCCAATGTTTAAAGATGGATCTCAAGATTTATCATACGTTGAAAGTGCTTTCGAAAAGGCCACAAATAAACCTATTTATATATTAAAGTCTACTGTTTTACCGGGAACTACAGAAAGGTTCTCTAAAAAATATTCAAATTTTAAAATTATTTTTTCACCTGAATTTCTAACTGAAAGGACTGCAAAGTTAGACATGTTGACTCAATCCAGAATTATTTTAGGTGGAGATTTTGCATTAACAGAGAAGGCAAAAATCTTATTTAATCAAAGATTTAAAATCAAAAATATAATTCAAACAGATTCAAAAACAGCAGAGCTCACTAAATACATGAATAACACTTTTTTTGCCACCAAAGTCAGTATTATGAACGAGTTTAAACTTCTTTGTGATCAAATTGGGGCCAATTGGGAAGATGCGTTAAAGGGTTTTGTTTCTGATAGTAGAATTGGAGACAGTCATCTAAATGTTCCAGGGCACGATGGAAAACTTGGATATGGTGGAACGTGTTTTCCAAAAGATGTCAATGCACTTTTATCATTTTCTAAAAAGCATGATATTGAGTTAAACACTATTGCTGGGGGTTGGAACACAAACCTAAAAGTTAGAGATAAAAAAGACTGGGAAGAAAAGGTAGGTCGATCTGTTAGTTATAAAAAAACAAAATAAATCTGACTAAGGTTGTTTAAAGATAAATAATCAAATAAATGATCGTGAATAAAAATATATTAATTACAGGTGGTGCTGGTTTCATTGGTTCCCATGTAGTCAGAAGATTTGTTAATAAATACCCAAATTATAATATTTATAATTTAGATGCATTAACATATGCTGGAAATCTAGAAAATTTAAAAGATACAGAAAACGCTTCAAATTATAAGTTTCTTAATGGCGATATTACAAATGAAAAATATATAAATGAGATTTTTAACACTTATAAGTTTGAAGGAGTAATACATTTAGCTGCAGAATCACATGTCGATAGATCTATAGTTGATCCACTTGCATTTGCTAAAACCAACATCCTAGGCACTATGGTTTTGTTAAATGCATTCAAAACTTTATGGTTTGATAGCTGGCATGGAAAAAAGTTTTATCATGTCAGTACAGATGAAGTATATGGAAGTTTAGGTGAATCTGGATTGTTTACTGAGAATACATCATACAATCCAAATTCACCATATTCAGCAAGTAAAGCAAGCTCTGATCACTTTGTTAGAGCTTATGGTGAAACATATGGATTACCCTATGTAATTTCAAATTGTTCAAATAATTATGGGCCAAATCATTTTCCTGAAAAGCTAATCCCATTATTTATAAACAATATAATTAAGAAGAAACCTTTAACAGTTTATGGAGATGGAAATTATACAAGAGATTGGCTCTATGTAATAGATCATGCAATTGCGATAGATTTAGTTTTTCATAAAGGGGTCAATTCACAAACTTATAATATTGGAGGGTTTAATGAATGGAAAAATATCGATTTAGTTAAATTACTCTGTAATTTAATGGATGATAAACTTTCTCTTAAAGTAGGAACTTCAGAAAAGTTAATTACTTACGTAAAAGATAGGCCTGGACATGACTTACGCTATGCGATAGATTCAAATAAAATTAATAAAGATTTGGGATGGAATCCTACCGTTACATTTGAAGAAGGTTTAGCTAAAACAATCGACTGGTATTTTAATAATAAAGAATGGCTAGAGAATGTTAACTCAGGGGATTATAAAAACTATTATAAATCTCACTATAACTAATATATTATGAAAGGAATAATTTTAGCAGGGGGTTCAGGTACAAGACTTTACCCATTAACTATTTCAGTCAGTAAACAGTTGTTACCGATACATGATAAGCCAATGATTTATTATCCCCTATCTGTTTTAATGTTAGCAGGTATTCGTGAAATATTAATAATTACCACGCCTCACGATCATGATGCATTTATAAAATTATTAGGAAACGGATTACATTTAGGGTGTAAATTTGAATATGCAATACAGCCTAAACCTAATGGACTTGCCGAAGCATTTATAATTGGAGAATCATTTATTGGCAGTGATAATGTTGCATTAATATTAGGAGATAATATTTTCTATGGAAGTGGTTTTGGAAAATTACTTAGAAACACAGCTAATTTTGAAGGAGCTTCTGTATTTGCATACCCTGTTCATGATCCAGAAAGATATGGTGTAGTCGAATTTGACAAAAACAATAAAGTTTTAAGTATTGAAGAAAAACCTAAACAACCCAAGTCAATATTCGCAGTACCAGGTCTTTATTTTTATGATAATAGAGTAGTTGAATTTGCAAAAAGGGTAAAGCCTTCAAATAGAGGTGAGAGAGAGATTACTGCTATTAATCAAATGTACTTAGATATAGGTCAATTGAAAGTTGGTATTATGAAAAGAGGTATGGTTTGGATAGATACAGGAACTATAGATAGTATAGAAGCAGCAAATGAATTTGTTCGTGTAATTGAAAAACGTACGGGTAGAAAGATTGCTTGTATAGAGGAAGTGGCTTATCTCCATGGGTTTATTAATAAAAAACAGTTACTAAAGTTATCAGAAAAATATGGTAAAAACATATATGGTAAATACATTAAACAAATAGTTGAGTAAAAATGGATTATGTAGCCGTTTTAGAATTACCAACTTCCAAGCTTTATGAAAAATGGTTTAAAAATATATCACAACGAAGCTTTTAATTTATCATTATGTTCAATGTTTGAAAATATTATATGAAAATTAACCAAACTTTTATCAAAGACTTGATAATTATTGAGCCTAAATTATTTGAAGATAACAGAGGGTTTTTTTATGAATCTTACAATAAAAATAAACTAGATAAAATCATTAATATTATTTTTGTTCAAGACAATGAATCAAAATCTAATAAAGGAGTAATTAGGGGGTTACATTTTCAGAAACCTCCATACGCCCAAACTAAATTAGTAAGATGTGTAATTGGAAAAATCTTGGATGTTGTTGTTGATTTAAGAAAAAATTCAAAAACTTATGGGAAGTCTTTTTCTATTGAATTGTCCTCTGATAACAACTTACAACTATTAGTTCCTAAGGGATTTGCTCACGGTTTTCAAGTATTAAGTGAAACAGCCATAGTAAATTATAAAGTAGATAATTTCTATAATCCCAAATCAGAATCTGGAATAATTTGGAGTGACAAGGACTTGTTAATCAACTGGAAACAGGATTTAGAACAAATTATCTCAAAAAAAGATTTAAAACTAGAATCATTTAAAAATTTAAAATCTCCATTCTAGTGAAAGTTTTAGTAATCGGTTCAGAAGGTCAATTGGGTTCTGAATTTAAAAACAATTCAAAATCTTTTAACAAAATGTCTTGGATTTTTTCAATTATTAATGACTTAGATCTATTGAATTTAAATTCAATTAATTCTTATCTTAATAAAGTTAATCCTTGTATTATTATTAATTGCGCCGCATACACTAATGTTGATAATGCAGAAACAGATTCTGAACTATCAGATATAATAAATTATAAAGCCATTGATATTATTTCTATATGGACAAGTGACAAAAACAAAAAGCTTATTCATATTTCAACTGATTATGTTTTTGACGGACTCAGTAAAATTCCGTTATCTGAAAATTCATTTACAAATCCTATTAACAAATACGGGCTTTCAAAGTTAAAAGGCGAGCAAGCTTGTCTAAAGAATGATTCTAATTCAATAGTAATTAGAACATCATGGCTATATTCAAGTTTTGGAAAAAATTTTGTCAAAACCATGATTTATTTAATGAAAAACAATAATTCAGTTAAGGTTGTGAATGATCAAATTGGTTCGCCAACTTACGCAAACGATTTAGCTAGGGTTATTATTGAAATAATTGTAAACTATAGATCAGTTTCAGGATTATTTCATTATTCAAATGAGGGTGAAATATCTTGGTTTGAATTTGCAAAATCAATTAAAGAACTTTACCCTTTAGATTGTGAAATAATTGGAGTTTCCTCTGAAGAATTTAAAACAACAGCAAAACGACCTCAGTATTCACTTTTAAATAAATCAAAAATTAAAAAAATATTTAATTTAGAAATACCTAATTATAAAAAAAGCTTAAAGGATTGTATTGAAATTATTAAAAATGAAGCATAAAAAATTAATTATTCATGGATTAGATCATGATTCTCTTCAAGCTATTGATTTTACAAATTAGGATTCAGGTCTTCTTTACAGTTTGTAGAAGGTATTTAAAAGACTATTTTGTTGTATTTAAATAACAAAAAGTGAATGGGTTTTGTATAATCAGGCGATTTTCAAGAATATTATAAAAAATGTATAATTAAACTTTTTTAATTACGTATTCTACAACTCCCCATATAATTAATTCATTCTCCTCCCTTACCTCAATTGGTTTATATTTTTTATTTTCTGGTAATAAATAAAATTTCTTTCCTTCTTTTCTTATTCTCTTTACTGTGAAATCCCCA
>MDSV01166786.1_pt1 | contig 40727 bp, 49 predicted proteins | sample 810851 | NCBI WGS metagenome assembly MDSV01 (sample SAMN05326640, study PRJNA326480) | marine metagenome | isolation source: seawater | place: Atlantic Ocean: North East | collected 2012 | reverse complement strand
GGGTTGCAGATTTTTGAAACGTCATATCAGAATCAGCGTACGCTTTTTCGAATCGATCCAAGACATATGGATCGTAGAATGGCGCGTCTCCACCGGCTCTCCATTCGCCTAAGTTTCCGAGGTAGTTTTGAGTTGGGCCAAATGGATTTGCAGGGACTGCGCTTGTAATTTTTACCGATGAGTTGTAGCTACCGGATGGTTTATGAGTTTCAAAAACAAGGTTCTGTCGGTTGTTGTCTGCGTGCTCAGCGATGGAAAAGTTGTCACCGCCGGCGGTCCGCAGATTTGCCATGTAATGAGTGTTACAGCGGGCTATTTTCTCTCTTTCATATTGTATGCGGGGGGCGGAGTCGTCCGGATTATCTCTGTTTCGGTATGAAAGAGTGCAGTATATCGAATCATTCAATTTTTTACCAATACGTTTCTGCTGTTCAGCGTTTAAATGTTCCTGTGGCTTCCATTCGGAAATCCCAGGATGATTAAAAATTATAGATGATTTAGCAACCAAATCAATCACAGTTTCTTCCCAAATCTCCTCTTCAAAATCAGAGTTTATCTCTAGAAAATTCTCATACTGTTCTTGAGATATGAGGTTGTAACTATGTGAAAAAACTGGAACTCCATCTTTATCTTCTAAGGTCTGTGCAGTTACCACCTCGTTTAATCTTTCTTTTTCATTTAATTTTAATTTGTAATCACGGCGATCTGGTGAAGGATCCGGTATAGCGTAGCCGGAAAGGGGGTTGACAATCGCGTCGTTGGAAAAATTCATATTGACCTCGGGTTTGGAATAGGTGACTGCATCCGGTTCGGTGCCATGGCGATCACTGAATGGGCGCGCGGCGGTATTAAGAGGACCAACATCAATGTAGTACCTATCATCATCCACTTCTGATGATGAAAAACAATTACTTAATTCAGTGAATATAGCGTCTTCGTTTACCTCTATTCCATACCCGGGTACGACTTCATCTGTTATTAATTTATTTAAATAATAACCATGTTTTGTTTGTTTGTTGTTATAATTTAGAGTTTTAAATTTATCTTTATGTCCAGATGGCAAGCCTTGTGTCTCTGTTGTTCCTTGTGCCGATACAACACCTGAATTCGTGCTAATTGATGGACTATCTTTGTATACTAGAGAAAACATATTAGAATTTTTAAATTCTATTCTCTTTCTTGTTCTTCTTATAATTTTCTTTGGAAACGTTTCTTCCAGTAATTTCGGTGCACCGTGGTTGACTGCGTTACCGGTAATGGCGCCGTCTGGATCGTAAATCTTATCCGTCAAATCATGCATATATCTAGTTAATTCTTTGTTGTTTTCAAGCAAAGACCTCAATATGTCTATAAATTCGTCTACCGATATTAGTTCTTTGTTTGGATTTTCATCTGAATCATTATATAAATTTATGTCTATATTGTCAGGATTTGATATATCATAATTACTAGTGTCCGGCACAGGTTCAAGACTGGTTCCCCTTACTTTATTCTCAATGTATGGTAAAAGTTTTTCCAATCTTTCTGATTGTGCCGCGGCGATTTCAGCAGGAGTGCTGCGAAAATTTCGAAGTTGACCTTCAATCCGGATGTAATTTTCTAAAAATGAAAAATTATTTTTTCTAAAATCATTGACTTCAGAGATTTCTAAATTAGAAATCCAAGTACCGTCTTCTGTTTTTCTTTGTGGCACGGAAACTTCTGGTATGTTATCCAAAAACCATAAAGAATAATCTTGGTATTCACTGTTTTCAAAGACTCTTTTAGAGAGTTTTGACATTATGTTATCTGCTTCATTTAAAACAATTTTAGAAAGAGCTGCTTTTCTATTATTTGTTCCAGATAACCGAGATAGAGTGCGATCTACTTCTTCCATGTAATCTCTAAAAAATTGTTGTCGTTCGATCTGTCTACGGACAAATTCCACTAAATATTTTCTATAAAACCTACTTCCCTTTATAAAATCAATATCCCAAACTGAAAAAGTTACGGAACTTTTTAAAAGTATTTCAACTAAACAAAGTCTAATAAAACCAAGAATGCAAACGTTTCCAACAGCTTTTTCAAAGGGTCCTGCGGATGTTGCATCTCTTAACAGTGGAGAGTTTTCAGGGCTAGCAAACTCTCTAATATATTGCTCAGGAAACTCTTCTGAAACTAACTCTGAAAAATTTAAAGCTCCATATTTTATTAAATTATTTGGATTTTTATAACATTTTGTCACATCATCATAATAAAATTTGTTTCTTATTTTTAAATCTAACCTGGTTAAAAAATCTGGGTCAGTGAAAATTCTTGATTCACCTAATTCTTTTGTGAGTTGCTCGTACATTCCCTCGAAAGTATCTCTAAAAGAAAGGCCCGTCAAATCATCGCTGAGATCTACAGTTAAGTTTAGAGCAGCATTTGCGGAGAGCATACCAGTTGCGTATTTGTCATAGTTTGTGGTAAGTATATTTTTAATAAAATTGGTGTATGAATTTATTCTAATATTCTGACTTTCCTCTGTGACTCTGAATCTTTCTGGTACTTCCTCACAAAAAGACAATCTATACTTATCACTCAAATTTGCGGGATCAGTTCCTAAAAAGAAATCATCCTTTATAATGACATTTGTTTCTATTAATTCTGCCTCACCGACGGCGTACGCCGTGCGGTCGGATAACTCTAACATAATATTGTCTTGTAATGACTCATCCGGATGCTTTAAAGTTGTTTTTACAATATCGCGGTCGGAGAAATGGGAAGGCGTACTAACTGCTAATAAATTTTTTCGTATCTCTGAGTTATCTATTTTATAAAAATCTTCTACGTTTTTCAAGAAAAGAGAATCATTTTTTGGTACAAATGCCCTGTTTAAGTTTGAAGATATTTTTTCTTGGAAGTTTCGAGTGATCTGCCCTAGGCGATTTAAATAGCCAGTATTTAAAGTAACAATATCTTCAACACCTAGGCCGGCGCCGCTGAATAATGGCTTGTGCCAATCTTTATAAGAAGATATTGTTTTTGTGGAACCTTCCAAATCGCCTACTGAAATTGGGAATAATTCTGACCAAATTGAAATCAATTCTGGATTGCTAGAAAGTGTTGTTAATTGAGCAAGATCTTGGCGGCTGTGGAGTTCATACTTTTCAATCAAAGAGTTTTTTATCATACTATCAGGTATTTCGCGGGATTCAATATCAAATTCTTCGAGCGTATAAATTGAAATTTGTTCACCTGTTCCTGACTGGGTATAAAGCTCTTTTTCATAATCATCACACAATGTTATTAAAGCTTTACGAAGTTTAAGAGTGGTCAAAATATCTGACAAGTCTCTGATTTCTATCGGATCTTTTGAAAAAATTCTTAAATTATTTGAGGCGCGCTGTACGATATCTCGCGCTACTGGGTCGTAGTTTTCGTCTTCAGGGCCGGCCAACCCAGGATCATCTATATAATAAGATGGAACATAATTGTTTAGGGATACTACAAAACTATGTTCTGCCAATGAAAAAACTGATTCTGCAGCTATCTTGCTAGTTTTCTTTAAAAATTCTGGAGGGGAGGAAAAAATAGGATTATTTTCCAAAGATCTAAGATCCGGCAATAGATCTGTAATAGACCCACCGTTGCCTAATATATTAAATGCTCGAGCGCGTTCTAATATTTGCTGCTCTGCATGATCGGCTGCGGCTGTGATCTGTTCAGATGTCACTCCTTCACCCCTAGAGGCAACAGAACGAATTTCATTTAACATCCCGTAGACATCATTACATTGATCTCGGGCTGCGTCATATCTACTTATGTTCTCACAAAGCTCATCTCCAATGAAGGGTCCAAGCGTTTGGAAAAATTGGTTTATTTGATTTTCTGAATTTAGCCTTCCTTTAAGATTATTGGCTTCTGCCACTGTTCGAATAATAGAATAAATTTCAGAATTTACAGTATCACCGGTTAAAAGTGCACATATTTCTCTAGGTGTTAAAAGTTTCATTAAATCATCTAAAAACTTTTTTGCATCTTGTATTTTGCTTTTTGGAATACCAGTGTTTCCAAAGCTATCAATTAACGCTCTTTGGATTAGCGGCATCTGGTCGTACCCGGCGCCGAAAAGTGCTTCAGAAAACTGGTCTTGGCAAAATGGCGTATTTAAAATGTCCAGTATCATTTTGGCAAATGTACACAAGGCTCTAGCAAGGATCTCAGCCATAACTCTACTAAATTGATCAAAGCCTAAATCAATTGTGAAGCCTTCCAGATGTGGCCAATCGATTGGCTTCACATTAGGTAACTGAAATGAAACATCTGGTAAACCCATACATTCAAAAAATTGACACATTATTCTTTTTGAAGAAAAGGTTGTTTCAAAAAGTTTTCTAAGGGCGGCTGCGGCTTGAGGATCTTTAAAGCAGTTTGGGCCAATTGAAGGTAGTGCTTTCTCAAATCCAAAAAAGCCGTCGGAAGTAGATATATTAGCTAGATTACTTAAGGACTTTATTGGATCTATCACTTCTTCAAATCGGTCCAAATTATAGTTGTGATATGGATTAAACTCATTTTTTTTCTTGGCCTCGCTTATTCCTTTTGTGTGCCTTATGATATATGCTGCGCCTTTGCCTCTAGGAGAGCCGGCCTCGTCATCACAGAGGCCCTCGACATCAAAAGCACCCGCCAAGCTTTGTAGGAAGTTTCTATCAGCGTCACCCGAAAGATCGTTTATGTTTCTAAGATAGTTGCATGTTCTTGCTGCTGATAAAACCGTTGGCTCCATTCCCGCTATAACATTTTGCATGCCTTGAGATGCGCCGGCAGCGTTGCGATTAAGAACCAGCACACTATCGTTGTACGCGTAGATATCGATATTCATTATTTTGGAGCCGGGGTTATCCGTCTTCATTCCATCGTCATCAATGCCACTATCGTCGGCAAAGCGCAAAAGCACTCTAGCCTGGGAGTCTTGAAAAAGATCGTTGAAGTTTTTATCTTTTGCTTTTAGAAAAGACTTAACGCTCGTGGCAGATTCTATAATAGATTTTAAGTCTTCAAAAATTCTACCTATCAGCCGGCCTTCTTCTTGTGCATCAAAAAACGGGTCTGTTAATTCTATGTTCTCTTCTACATCTTTTGCAGCTATTTGAAAATTTTTCTCGACAGTTTTTACCTTTTGTTCTAACTCTGAAAAGGTCATTGAGACTGTACCAGGTGAATCAGTACCGCTGTTACCATCTTTAGCCGATTGTATTATTTGATTTATTGGACCAAAAATTGGAGCACGTTCATTCGTTAAAATCTCTGTAACTCCTGCTTCAAGCAGAGAAGTCATCTCATTATTGGTAAGAGATCCCCTTCCAAAAACACCCAAATCTACATCAATCCCATCAATATCACGAGAGTTTCTCTGGTTTTGTAAAAGGGCTTGTTTTATTTTTCTAGAAATTTCTAGCTTTTTTTTGCCCGCAAAAGCCTTGTATTTTTCATATTGTATTCTTGCGTCTTCATTTGTTAGATCTGCACCTCCCAGACAATATAAATCATTCATGAATTGTGTTACTTCTTCAACTCTCAGTTCAGATTGATTAAAGGCTGTTTGCTCATTTACTGAAACCGCGGTTTCCACAATAGGCAACTCATCTAACAATCTTTTACTTATTTCAAAATAAGCCCTATACCTGTCGCCTGGACGTAGAGACGGAACCCTAAATTCTTTAAATTGTATTAACAAGGGATCGACATTTTCTGGTTTCTGTAAGCCATAAAAATCCAAAACTTTGTCCAGTGCCGTGTTCTCTAACTCTAGTCTTGTTTCCGGTGGTAGATTGTCAAATTCAGGCAAATTAGTAAGAGTATATTCTGTTTTATCAAAGAATCCTATTTTAAAATTTGTTATTAAAAAAGGATTTTCTTGTATAAGATAGTTTGGTTCTACAGCTCTTGAAATATAATCAGCTCTAGATTCCGCGCTGACATCTGATGTATATAGCTGTCCCACTGTTTGTAAAAAATTTTTTGCGGAAACAAAGAGTTCACTCTCCACAATAGATCCTATTACAGAAAATGAAAAATATTCCACATGGTATTTTTTATAATTGTCTCGGCCCTGTAAGTTTCCGCTTGCGCCTTCGTAGTTTTTAGTGATCCTATCTAGCCATTTTTTTTCTGAAGGTGATGATTCTATAAATCTTTGACCAACGCTATTAACATCTGAAGAGTTTGAACCATATATTGTCTTAACAACCCTATCTTGTATATTGTATTTATATAATTTTCCAGATGCATACATCTGATATAAAAAGTGGGGTATCCTCTCGACTACCAACTCTTGCATATTATAATAACTAAAATCAGTGAAAGTGGACAGTGGGCGCCAACCATGAAGACAAGCCAATGTTGCCGGACCGATGCGGCCGAATTCGGAATCAAATCTAAAAGATAATTCTTCTAATGCAAGTGCTAAGTCATTCTCTATAGAAATTTTTGAGACAATATTTTTTTCCCAAAAATAATTTAAAATCAAAAGATGGTTTTTGATTTGATAGTCCATCAAACTTTTTTGCATTCTCGTATCAAAAGTTACAAGATCTTCAGGTGTAATCTCTTTATCATCTTCGCATGAAAACCACTGCCTACCTGTTGTATTATCGGAAGGAGAATTATTAGAATCAATTTGATACGCACCGCCAAGCGCTTGGCGTACAATACCAATATCCCTTCCTCGTTCACCTTTACCTCTGGAGTAGAAGGTTATTGTTTCATTGTTTACTTTTATTGAAAAGATTCTATTAATTGAGTTTGGCATAATATTATTTTATTTTTTAATTAGTCGTATTATATAGACTTAATATGGAAAAATCCTCTCCTTGTTCCTTTAGACTACTACAGGATTTGGTGATTCCCTTGATCGAGCTATCATTCAGAAATATGCTACTTATACTGAGTAGGTTACTTCTGTCATTTGTTAAACCTTCGCCAATGTTTCTAAATTGCTTGCATAACTGAGTTGTTGCCGCTTTGGCGCCAGTGGCAGATATAGTGCACACCGCCGCGGCGTGGTTTGAGACATGTGTATGCTCTCCAAAAGCTTTATTTATTATCATTTGCTGTTTTCCAAATTCTTGAAGCTTAGAATTAATTTGATTAATTTTTTCGACTATAGCTAGGAGACATAGCTGTAAGTTATCTCCTAACACTAAAGGTTGCTGTTCTTTAATTTTATTTCCCGCCATTAAATGAATTCCTTTTTTTACAACCGGTTCCCCTAGAGAATTAATTTGCTCTTCATCACCTCCTGTGACTATCTTTATATCTTCCCTTGCATGCATTCTTACTTGATCAGCCTTGATCATGATTCCGGAATATGGCAGATATTTAGTAGATTCTTGAACCGTATCACCTGCTTTAATTATGTCGTTTGAAATTTTGAAGCTCCTATCTAAACTAGTCATTTGGCTGATATAAATCCTTGCAGCATCCATAGCTGTGCCTTCATGGTGGACTTCTTGTTCGCCTAGTTTTACCGCCTGCATGTCAGTTATCTTCCTCTTTGTATTAAAAAGTGGGCCTAATGAATAACCCTTTCGATCAACTGGGAATGGCGCGCCCCTTCCGACCACTATGTCTATTGCTCCAGCACCCATGTAATCGGAATAGTCTAATTTAGAATTAGTATTCTTCACAGTTCTGGTATCATACTCTCCAACTCCACAGCGGTCGCGACCGAAGATGATCATCGTGTTGTTATCATAAAGTCCGGGTTTGAAACCGTCCGCCTTTATTATGCCATCACCATCGCGAGGGAGAAATTCTGGTACAGGCTCAGACAATGGGCCGTCGAGTCCATTACTTTGAGCGTAGCCAGGGTGATCAGGGGCATGTGCTTTTTGGGTTTTAGTTTTTCTGTACTTCTCTGGCTTGATATACGCAGGCATATTATTCTACCTCCCCAGAATCGATCAAGGATTGTTCTTCTGCATATTTCATATTTGCTAATATTTGTTTTGCATTTTTTGGATTTGGATATAGTGCATCCGATGGTGTACCCAAAGAACCTAGCCGCTCTTTTACAGACTGTTCATTGGCAGATTTAGGAGGAAAATTTGAACTAGATTTTGCAGCTTTTATTATTAACTCTAAACCTGAAACTGAAAACAATTCTGACAAATTGCTCCTTCCTTGATATTTAATAAACTTTCCATAACCGTCAGCAGGGTCGCCGTGCCACTTTACTTCACACAAAGATATTGAAGATACGGCTTCGGATCTGGAAGAATAAAACTTATAATTTGCTAAAATCCTATTTTCAATACTTCTCATAAAAAGTCTTACTTTATTTTCTAATGAGAGGCTACCAACACTAGAAAATTCATTTTGAACCATTTTTAATATCTTTTTTTCTATACTGGAAGCTGTTGGATATGATACTCCAAATCTAAATTCTTCGTCATTTAAAAATTTTCTCAATATGTGAAACAACTGAACCTCTTCCACTGAAAGTGGAGGTAAATAATCAGACCAGCCTGGTACAAAAGCAAAATACTCTTGTACTTTTTTATTTTTATCCGAACAAATTGAATCTGCAAATTTCTCTCCCGTATTTATTACTAAATCATCATATGATATTTGTCTTGAATGAAGTAAATATCCTTCTTTATTTTTTGTTAAGTCATGTTTCTCATTTATTGCTAAATTTAATTCTTTTAAATTATGTATCACAAATGGGAAAAATTTGACCCTTCCTGTTTTTAAAGCATCGAACTTCGTTTCTCTGATTTTTTTAGTTTCTGATTGTGGATTTGTCGCATTTGAAAATGTCTGGGTCACTATGAATTCTCCTCCTGGTTTTCAGATTTACTAATCATATCAAATAGGTCTTGCTTATCCTGGTCTGATATCGACTGGTCTTTTGTTATATCTTTTTGAACTAGTGCCGCAAGTTTGACGAGCTGTTCATTAGATCTTTGCAGAGTTTCAAGATATTTTGCTGCTATCAAACCCACTTCTTTGTGCCTATCTTCTGAAACGGTCATATACTTCATCAAAGTCATTAGCAATGTTTTAGTTGCTGCACGATCTTCAGTTATATTATCTGTTGCCTTTTCTATAAAAATTTCAAGTTTTTTACTCATATATCTAAATAGATGGTACTAAATTTTATTCTTTGTCCCATTTGTTCTTAAAAATTCTATATTTTTCTCTTAACTTATTTAAGTTATTTACGACTTGTTTAGTGTTTAACCCTGTTAGTTCTCTCAAATATAAGTAAACAGCTTTTTTGTTAAAAATTTCAATATCCTCTATATTATGAAGCAAAACTTTAACAGCTTCTAATACACATTTTTCATTTACCTTTAAATTTCCCGTGTCCCAAGAATCAACTTGACAAAGTAAGTGGTTCCAAAATTCAGCCTCTTCCCTAAGTGATGAGTAATCTGGTTCTTCCATGGTTGCCCCTAAAGAATCAGACCCTCCCATCTCGACAATGTTCTCATAAGAAACCTCTCTTCTTTGCTTTTTAGAATTTACCTTTACTTTGTGAATAAACCAATTCTTAGTAACAACAGAAAAGTAAGAAAAAGCCTTAGATCCCTTATTGGGGTCGTACTTGTCTAGTATAGTTGTTAGCCAAACCTTACAATCATCCCTAAGGCTATCAATATTTGGCAAGTTATTAAACTTATAAGTGAATATAATTTTGTTAACCATCTCATTAAAAGCTGGTTGTATTAAAGAGGCATATAATTGTGTCTTTTCTTTTTTACTTGATGATAAAGCGTACCGAACAATTGCCTCTTCATGGACTTTTGTGAAATAATTATTCTTTGTTCGTGGGCGTCTCTTCTTCTTTAATTTCAAGTTCTCCTCCTTTCTCATTAAGTAATAAATCTAAACCTAAAAGAGTTTCGGATAGTTTTGAACCATGATCCATTAAAGATTTTAAAGTATCGTCTCCGTAAAACATCTCTAATTCATAGACCTGTTTTATGTGCGAAACATAATCATTTATCATTTCTGTCAAATCTTCAACATCTTCATTAATAACTTTCAATGATTCGATAAGCCACCTAGCATATAAAAGTAGCGCAACATTAAGTAAAAAACTAATAATAAAAAACCAAAACCACATTTATAATTCTCTCTTTTTTAGATCTTTTTTTTCAGTTGCCAATTCTTTTTTTGCATCGGCAATATAATTGTCTACTATCGCGCCTGGTCTTCCTTGAGGGGAATGACCATTAATCTTGTGAACCTGAATTGATGGCACCTTGAAAACTTTTTTTGACTCACATTTTATACAAGTCTGCTCTTTATAAAACATTGAGTGCCTAATTTCGAACTCATGTTCGCAATCTTGACAACGATATTGATATTTTGGCATCAATCTGAACCTGTCGTGTTGTTTTTATCAAAATCTAAATCTTGATTTTCCGAACTAGGTTTAAAGACATCATTTTCTATTTTAAAATTTGGTGGATTCGAAATAATTAACATTTCTGATTCATCTCTTTGGAAATTAAATCCCTTTAAAATTGGCACTATGTCTGTTTGTTCAAGTAGTGACTTTTGTAGTGCCATCATTATTGCCCCCATTGCTTGATTTGATAGTTTCATTTGTTATACTCCTTTGTTACCATATAAAATACTCTTTATAAAATTGAACTATTTTTCTTATCTCTTCTTTAAATTTTTTATTTGAAACCCAGCCTAGACTTCTTAACTTGCTGTCGTTTAGTGAATACCGGACGTCTTGCCCGGGTCGCGAGAAGTCTAAGTTAACTTCTTCCTCCCAGTTCTTATTTTCGTCATAGGCAGAAATTATTTGTTTAACAGTGTCCAGGTTTTGTTGTTCAAAACCACCCGATATATTAAAGATTTCGTTTGTGACTGACGAGTCTATAATTTTTAACACTGCTGCAGTTGTATCTTCTACATGTAACCAATTTCTAACTGGGGTTCCTTGGTTGTGTAATCTTATTTTCTTATTTCTCTTTAAAAGTTTTACTGATAATGGAATTAATTTTTCAGGATACTGATACATTCCATAATTGTTTGTGGGTCTTACTATGATATATTCTATTCCATAAGTCCTTGACCAAGACCTTATCATGAGGTCGGCTGATGCTTTAGAGGATGAATAAGGGTTACTGGGATTTAAATAATCACCTTCTGTATGACTACCAGAGTCGATATCGCCGTAAACTTCGTCTGTGCTAAAGTGCAATAATACTGGTTTTTCACACACATTGCTTGGCTTATTCCTTATTAATTCTAATAAGTTTTGCGTGCCTAGAATGTTTGTTCTAATAAAATCAGAGCTATCTATTATACTGTTACCAACATGGGTTTCAGCTGCAGTATTTATGATATAATCGCAGTCCGGTAGGGATTTTAATTCACAGATATCTTCTTGGCAAAAACAAAAATCTTTATTTTTATTAAATTCTTCTAACAAAGACTTGTTTGCAGCATACGTCATGCTATCAATACCATATACCTTGTATTCCCTTGCAAGACACGCTCGGGTGATGTGTGACCCTATGAAACCTAAACAACCAGTAATGACTACAATTTTCACTTAATCACCCTTCTCTATTCTATAGGAATCAGAATCAAAATGTTGAGTTGAAAATTCAAACAATTCAGTATCTTCTAATGCCATCATCTGGTGTTTTAGTCCCCTAAATACATGAAAATTATCTCCTTTTTTAAGGATGATTTCATCTGCCTGCGTGATATCATCACTTACTGAATATTTTACTAAAATTTTACCAGACTGAACATAAAAAACTTCGTCTTTTAATTTATGATAATGCCAAGAACATTTTTTTCCTTTTACAAAATACAAAAGCTTTCCACAATATTCTTTATTATTCACAATCCACTTTTCAAATCCCCACCCCTTAGGAACAAATTTAATCGGTAAAGAATTCATTATCTTTAACTCCTTTATCATCTACATATATATCACCTGAGGGCTTTCCTAAAACTAGCCTGTGAAACTTTAATCCCCACTTTGTAAGCTGAGTTAGCGTTAAATTATAAAACATGCTTATAGCTTCCTTATGATTGTCATTTGTTCTTCCCATTCCTCTGGCTGTAAAAAAAGTTATATGGTTTCCTTCTTCATATAGCTTATTAATCTTTTCTATTCTGGATGGAAATGGCTGTGCATTTTCATAATCTCCCTCTGTCAAGGAGCAAACAGTACCATCGATGTCAAACACGTATTTCATTATTCAATATTTTAGTAGTTGAGTATTCTCCTATTCTATCAAAAAAAACAACTTTTTTTACTAATTTTTCTCCAACTACTGTTTTACCTTTCCAATCTGAACCTATAACCATCACAGATATTTCATTATTCAATAGGTGACTCTCCAATTCTTCGTCTGTAGAGTATGTCACTACATTGTCCACAGATACCATTTCTTCTAAGAAAGCTTTCCTATCTTTCAGGTTGTTAAATGGCCTTGTGGCTCCTTTAGAGGCTTGCACCCTTTCATCAGTATCTATACCTACAATAAGCTTGTCTCCAAGAGATTTAGCATACTGTATTAACCTTATATGCCCCATATGAAGAACATCGAAACATCCATTGACCCAAATATTAATAGTTTGCATTCCACGGCTCATCAATCAAATTATATACCTTAATCATCTGCTTTACGCCATCATCTAAATCATAATCGCAAACAAACCCTGTGTCGTATAATTTTTTACTACTGACTACGTAGTCTCTCTTATCAGGATCCGATGTGAACTCTGCCTTTATTATCTCTAGTGGCGTATGTTTCTTTATAGTTTCTGCTAGTTGTAGTTTATTCATGTTCACCAAATCGTTTCCCACATTAAATGTCTCGTCTTTGTAAGTTTCCCAATTGTATATTGCTTGCTTAAATGCCTTACAAACATCCCAAATGTGCACGTAGTTTCTCATAAACTCGCACTCGTAAAGCACGAGAACCCTATCTCTAACTGCTCTTAATACAAAATTATTCACTAATAAATCTGTACGTACACGAGTAGAAGGACCAAATACTGTGGCTAGCCTAAAAGTAGTACAATTTTCAGTTTCTCTAAATCTAGACTCCGCATCCACCTTTGTTTTTCCATACAAAGATATTGGATTTAGTGGATCCTCTTCTGTTATTATCTTCCCTTTCTCGCCTGATCCGTATCCAGAGTTTGTACAAGGATATATAACTATTTGTTCTTTTGACTTGTTTTTACACAACCAATCATTAGCCGCATAGTTAACGTCCAAAGCCTCTTGGGGTCTTTGATCGCACAAGGGAAAACCAACAAGTGCAGCTAAAGGTATGACAGCATCGCAAAATTTAATATATTTTTGCAAGACCCTATGATCTCTGACATCTGCCCTTTCAAAGTTAAAATTTGGATGGTTAACATACCTGAGTAGTGATTTGTTATCATATAGAAGATTATCTACTACAAAAATCTCATGATCATTTATAAGAAATTCTATTAATTCGCTTCCAATATATCCGGCTCCACCAGTAATTAAAATTTTCATTACAGTTTTATTCTCCCTATTATTATATCTCTGAGCATGACCCAATCACAGGCTTTTGCCCACAGTGGCCTAGAAAAGGCTGCTGGCTTGTTTTTTTCGAAAAAGAAATGTCCTGACCAAGCAAATGGATAGACAACAAAAGGCACCAGTGGTATCAATATCCAACTAGACGTACTTATAATATATCCGACTGAAGCCAATGTTGCAATTTGCCCTAGAACATGCAGTCTTCGATTCCACTTGTGCTGGTGTAATGTTAGGTAGTGTCTGTAGTAATCATTAAATCTCATTTATCGTATTGACTCCTTTTAGTTGGACAACTTGAGTAGCACACTCATTTGCAAAAATTATAGACTTGTCTATATCTTTGGTTTTAAGGTAATTCACACACAATCCAGCCATAAAAGTGTCACCTGCACCGCAGAGGTCTTTTATTTCTACCTTGTCTACTGAATATGTCTTTTCTGATAGGCGACACCCTAGCGAACCTAGCGTAACTATAACTTTGTCTTTTGCCCAAGAAGATTTTTGTATAAATTTTTGTGAGGCAGCATACTCGTTCTTGTTTATTTTTATATAGGCACAGTCCTTACAATACTCACCAATACTTTTTTTAGTATCTATAAATACAAGATCATGGTTTTCACAAATAAACCTAATATCATCTTCAGAGAGAAACCCTTTGTTGTAGTCTGATATTATTATCAGATCAAATTCAGATATAAAATCTTTTGTTAAATTTGATATTCTTTCTACATTGCCCTCTCCAGAATCAACTCTAAGAAACATGTGATTTGTTTCTTCGTGAACATATCTCTTTTTTTCAATATTAATACTATTTGTTTTTAGTATTGCCGGGACGCCCATAGATACTATATTTTGATAAACATTTCCAGCCATACCAAGATTTCTTTTTTCATAATTTGGAATAAAAACTGGAACAGGCGCGTCGGGCGCTAATCTCTCGCATCGACCATAAACATGCACATCTCTGCAGCCGTCTCCTATGACAAGTATTTTACTCACCCCAACTAATATCCCAATCTTTAAACTCTGCTGCTAGGCAATCTATCTTATAATCTTTGCGGCCGCCGGCTTGTTCTTGGATTTTGTTTTTGGAAGTATTTCTAATTCCGTTCAAACCATGAGTGAGTTCAAGATTATTTCCGTCCTTTATACCTTTTCGATAATTTGACTCATTATGCCATATGTGCAAGTTCATTTGAGATAAGACAACTATCGCTCTAATTGTGGCGGCATCTAATACTATTTCTTTATCTTGTAATATAATATCTATATCGTGCAATATCGACGAAATTTCTTTTGCGTACTCTTCTTTATGCTCTGTTATGAATACTTCCTTTAATTGCACTATTGATAGCCTGTCTACTAGTTCTGACAGTGTTGGCAAATACTTTCTAGTTCTCATTTTTCTTGTCCCTACACTTTGTTAATGCTTCTTTTATTGCTTTGCATATTCTGTTCATATTTTCTTCAGTTAAATACTGATGGCAGCCAATGTGAATACCATTGTTTCCGACCCATTCTGCTTCTGGAAAATCTCCAAGTTTATACCCCATATCCTCGAATGCTAAGTGTTGCGTTGGAATGCAACCAAAGTTTCTCTTGTGATGTATTCTATACTTATCAAATACCTCTTTTACGATTTCAATATCATTTTCTTTCTTGCAAGTGATGCTGAATCCGTGGGGACAATTTATATTACCCTCATCTTCTTCTGAAAACCAAGCAATATCTTCAAATCCACTGGCGGCAGCTCTCATAGTTTTCATAAAAGCGTGCCTTGTCCAAAAAGTATCCCAAAATACTTCTATTGCTTCTAAGCCAATAGATGCTTCAAGATCATTCATCTTTGAGTTTAATCCAGATCTTCTATGATCAAAATAAACAGAATCAAACGGGCGGCCGTGTGATCTTGTTGAAAAAAGAAGCTTACCAATCTCTGGATCGTTTGATGATATCATACCTCCCTCTCCGCAGCAAACTAAGTGAGCGACATAAAAACTGTATATTGACATATCGCCCCAGTGACCAACAAGTTTATCTTTAAATTTTGCACCGTGTGCTTCACAAGCGTCTTCTATAATGATTAAATCATGCTTCTTAGCAATTTCACATATAACATCCATTTCAGCCATTCTGCCCATTGTGTGCACTACCTGTATCGCTACTGTATTTTCATTAATCGCTTCTTCAATTTTTGTCTCGTCAATATTAAGAGTTTCTTTTTTAACGTCTACAAACTTAGGTATCAAGCCAGAAGCCCGGACAGCATTTGAAGTAGCAATAAATGATAATGCTGGGACTATCACCTCGCTCACTCCCCTTTTGGCACCTTTTAGATCATACAGAGCAAAGCAGGAATTGATGCAACCGTCCGTGCCAGAACTTACTGCTGTGCTATTGTCATAATCAAATAGCTTGCTCCACTTCTTTTCAAGCTCTTTTACTTTTGGTCCACCAGAAGCCCAATTAGTATCACAGACATGCATCAGATTCTTTCTAGCTGTCTCGCCAATTCTTAGTTCTCCAAATTCAATTTTTTCCATTAGTATAAATCTCCATGTTCAATTATTAGTGTTGATTTTTCACTACTGAGTGCTTTTTCATATGCTGGAAGTACTTGCTCGGGATACAAGAGTTCTACAATGTCTATATTTGTACAAGAGCTTCTAAATGCTTCTGTAAAATTAGCCTTGTGCTGGTGGCCTGGGTCCAGAGGGTACTGAGACCCTACAACTGCCTTCATTATAATTTTTGGCTTACTCTGCCCCATAGACATTGCTTCCCACTTATCTAAGTGGTTTACAATTTGATTCATAGCCAAGATAATAAAATTCATTCTAGGATACAAGGAGACAGGTATATATCCGTCTATCGCTAAACCCAATGCTATACCAGCTTGGAACTCTTCCGCTACTGGTAGTTCTAACAGTTTTGTTTTATCAAAATTTTTAACCTGATGAGTTAAAGCTGTACCTTTATGTTCAACTGCCTGGCCCATAAAGATTGTTCTTGGGCTCGAATTTAATAATTCCATCCCTTTAAATACTTCTTCTTTATAATTCATTATTTTTCATATCCTAATTTAATAAAATCATCTTTAAAATTCCACAAACACACCCGTGCCGGAGTGTGGATAGGTCATAGTGTACTTATAATATACCATATCTGTTTTGGTATTTTTCGACAAGTTATTATAAAAATCAAAAATAGTCTTTATTTTAACATTCGATCCCCAGGACTCTTGCGTTGGGGTGCCGACAGACTTTCCATTGTCTTCTACTATAAAAGTTATTGGTAAGTCATTCGATATTGAATATATGATTGACTCGTGAGTAATTCCGGTTCTAAATCCCATATCTCCAAGAAAACAATAAACTCTGTTGCTTTTGTTCTGTTTCTTCAAGGACAACGCAGTGCCGGTGGCGATAGGAGATATTCCGCCGACTATAGCAGAACTATAAAAATTGTGATCCGCATAGTGTAGAGTAATTGACCTACCTTCTAGTATATCTTTTTCAACTGCTGATGGTGGTATACCTTTTAGTAAAGCATGCAAGTGGCTAGCCCAAGTAGAATATACGTAATCATCTTTTGATATATTAAGTTTCGAAAACAAATCAACAAGTATTTGTTCATTACCGTCTCTTAAATGAACTGGTGCTTTGATTTTCCCATCTTCATAATGTTGTGCAATCTTTTTTTCAAATTCAATTAGCTGGTGCGCTGTTAACATATCTTTTCAATTCCTTTAGTGTTTGAGAATTACTGTCTCTCTCTGAGACTATTGCTGGATATCTATCATCCCAGCACGGATCAATATCTGAGTCATTATAGCACACACTCCATTGATTTTCAGGATTTGTGTAGTACTCACTCCATTTATAATAAAAAATACAACTCGTACTTAAGCACTGGTGTGCATTCAAAGTCCTTGGTGGCACGAGAACAGATTTGTTTATTGTATCTTCTGAATCTAAAATATATATTTTCTTTTTATCGTTATCAACATTGTACGTAATAAGCTTTATCTTACCGTACAAACAAGATATAAGTTTCCAAGTTTCGTTATCTCCATGAAAACCTCTAATCACTCCTTGGAACGATTTAGAAATCTTATCCTGAACAAACTGTATATTGTGGGGTGTCTTTCTTTTATCATATATTGTATATATGCTTCCCCTATTTTCTACATATTTATCTTGAATTATTGCAAGATCATTGTATGTGACTCTTATACCACTCACAAGTTTTCCTCAGCCCTTCTTCGACAGCTGTCTTTGGCTCCCATTCTAGATGATTTTTTGCTTTTGTGCAGTCTAATATTACCGTTGTTGGGATATCCGGTTTTGTTGTATCAAATTTGAATTCTAATTCTTTTTTGTTTATCTTCATTATTGTTTTCGCCAACTCTAAAATAGGATAAGCCTTTCCGGCTCCGCAGTTGTAAAGTTCATATTTTGACTCTTGTTTATCAATACACTTTTCGATAAATTCAATTAAGTCATCAATATATATAATATCCCGAGAGGCGCGACCTTGTCCCCAAATCTCTAATGTATCCTTGGCATTAGTTACTTTGTTTACAAATGCCGGTACGACATGACATTTATCCAGGTCAAATTTATCCTTAGGTCCATAAACATTTGAATGACGGAAAGCAGTAAATTTAGTATCACCAAGCCTGGAGTAAAAATCACACATTTTTTCGCAAAAAACCTTCATATTACCAACACCAAAATAAGCTGGGTATATTTCATCAAGTGGGCTCCAATCTGATTCTGCTTGTGCTGTATCTCTTGGTTGGTACATGACTGTGCAACTTGGAAAAAGTAAGTGACCAACGTTAGTTCTCATCGCTTCCCGAAAAATCCAAGCATTCATAACTGTATTGTCCGTAACATGAACGTATGGACGTTCTACAACATCTTTAGCACCGGTTGTAGTTGCCGCGGCTTGTAGTACCACATCGTATGTTTTTCTCTCAAATAAATTTATAACCTGCTGTTCATCTCTCAAATCAATAGAGATATATTCAATACCAGGAACGATGCCTCTTGAAGGTTGCTTCTTGTCAAAAATAGTTGCTGTAATTTCATACTTACTTGAAAAATAATCAAGTGCTGTCTTTCCTATGAAGCCGTCCGCTCCACAGATTAGCATGGTCTTTTTCATTTTTCGCCCTTTATAATATAAGCTATACCAACCTCTTTTGAATGTGATATAAATTTCCAATCATAACCAGACTCCCTCAGGACTCTTGGGCTCCCATATCGGTCACCTTCAAAATTAACATCATGTAGAGCGACAATACCACCTTCTCTAACTTTAGGTAAATAATTCTCTAAGTCTTTTTTGACATATTCATAAGAATGGTTTCCATCAATGAAAACTGCGTCGAATTCCTCATTTAAATCCTTATGAATAAGTGTCGAATCTCCGCACATGATTGTTTCAAAATCTTCGTCCATCTCCGGTTTGTATCTATCTATGAACTCAGAGTCGTATTCAATCGTGGTCATGTGATCTAAAAGTAAACTCAAAATGAAATGTGTTGAAGCCCAATGGCCCAGTCCGATTTGGAGCATCTTTTTAGTGTCGTTTTTCGTCAACAATTCCAAGAAATCTACTAATTCCTCTCTTACTTGTTGTGTCACCTGCGGGTGACTATTCACAATATCGACGTTGGGGTCAATGTATAAATCTTTGTACCAGTCATTTGTTGCTAAAATATTCCTGGATCTTTGCTCAGAAATTGATAAAATCAAGTCTATCTTTGGCAAAACCTCTTGATTGTGAATATATTGTTTTATAAATTTTTTATTAATCATTATTCTCTCCTGTGTAATATGGGTTGAATCTACCCTTTGTTGGCCCGTTCTTAGCGTACCAATCATAAGTCTCTCTTAATCCATCTTCTAGGGTGACCGATAATTCAAATCCATGACTCTGAAGTCTCTCAGTGTTGGGAACTCTAAACTGGTCTCCAGTTGGTTTTGTAAGATCGTGGGTGATCTCAAGGTCCTTTCCAGAAACTTTTACTAGTGTTTCGATCACTTTCTTGATTGTAAAGGTCTTGCCGTTCCCAACGTTTAAGGGCTCTGTGATTTTGTTTTCTACTGCAAACACTGCAGAGCGGGCGATGTCCCGAGCATGCACAATATCTCTACCAGCCGTACCGGTTCCCCAAATCTCAACAGACTCCTCTGCCTCAAATACCTTTCGTGTAAGTGAGGGAATTAGCGTCGAAGTTCTTAGGTCAAAATTATCAAATTTTCCGTAAATATTGGCCGGCTTGATTATAGACATCTTTGGATCCTCGTATTGTTCATCGTAAGCATTAATTTGAACTTCACCCATTCTCTTTGACCAACCTGCATACCAGTCGTTTGGAGAGGGGTTTTGAGTCCACAAATCGTCTTCCTTAAATGTTCTAGCTGGTCCATATGTTCCGATCGTACTTGTGTACAGTCCCCACTTTACAGATGGTGTGTTATAAATTGCATCAATCATGTTAGTGTTCATCATAATAAAATCTCTAAATACCTGATACTGGAATGTCTTCATTACAACAGGAGAACCTTTAATCCCTGCAATGTGGAAAACATAATCCATACCCTTACATAATTCAATGCAATTCTCTTTAGACCGAAGATCTTTTTTTATATACTTCGCGCCCCAAGAAGGATCTAAGTTGTTTTCATCTAATGAAACAGATGTTACGTGCGCGCCTCGGTTGACCAGAAGTTCAACCAACTCTCTACCAACTAGTCCTGTTCCTCCAGTTACTAGCACTTTTTTATTTTCAAACATGTTTATTACTCCAAGTTATTAATGATTTATCGTTTGTTTGAATATAACGATATATATTTTCTACTGTATAGTTTTTGCTTTTTACATATGCTGCTTCTATTATATGTTCATAATTATGAAAATTTTTAGAAACATCTTCAATTATTTCTTCCAGTTGTTTAAAATTTTCAAAATACACAAATTCCTTGCCCGGTTCGTAAAAATCTTCTACTAAATTCCACGGGTCTTTTTTAACTATCATTAAAGATTTTGAACTTGTTATTTCGTGTGACCTTACTTTAAATTGGGGCATTATACCTTCCTTAAATTTTGAAAAACTTTCCCCATTGTTTTCTATAGATGCAGGACTCATATATATCATATTAAAACTTAATGAAGATCGACACTTACTCAATTGTTTTAATTTTTCATCATTAGACAACATTACATGAGTACACTTATTAAACTCATATGGATGACGCATCCAAGTATTTCGCTGAGATGTCATAAACTTGTACTTAAATTTTTCCATTACTTCTACCGCTTTTATATGATCATCTCCATGAATAGAGCCCATCCAAGAACAATCGGCGTCATAATCACCAAACTCTGTCACAGACCTATTAGTGTAAGGATACGGTATGTATTTGAATTTTTCGTATCCGTAGTGCTCATTCATGAACTTGCAAGTAAGAGGGCAGACACAGTAAACATCGGTGAAGAAGTCATAATGGTCGAAGTGGTAATAATCTTTTTTTGCGGTAAACTCACAAGGACTCCACAAAGCCAACAGGCACCTTCTCTTGTAATCCTTAAAAGGTTCTTTTATGTTGTGGCGATAGATCCAAGCGGCGCCATTCATCAAAACTTCTGTTTGTGATTCATCGCACAGTTCCTTAAGGGATTCATGCATATAAGGAACCACTCCCCAGTTGCTGTCATCTGACCAGTCTGCTATAATTTTCATTATCTTGTACCCCTAATATTAAAATTTATTTTATACTCACTAGATATCTGATTCATTTCTTTTGGATATTCTGAAACATTCCATAATCCCTTGACCACCGCAGTAGCTATACAAGGAAATATACTGGAATCATGATGATGGAGTCCTCTTTTAGGTGTCCCTGAAAAGTGTTGGATTCCTTTTAGTCCTAATTGTCTACACAGTGTTGAACCTTGTGGTTCATGTTGCATTCTAGTGCTTTTACTTGGTGCTGCAGCGAATACGCTTTCAAAATCTCTTGTATTCCAAACACTAGCTTGTTGAGCAAAGAAATTACCACTATTGCTGTCTATTTCATATAGGTTATCCTTAAGGTGTTTAGTTTTCTCGGGACCTTTTATAAACTTACAAAAACTATAGTTTTTGCTTTTTAAGAATTTTACGATATTGTTTATTTCTTCTGTATCTACTTGTTCATACAGTATATAATCTTCGCTTGTATAAATTATGTACTCGTCTGGTACCTGTCTTATGCAAGATAGAAATTGGTTTCTGTATGATTCATCATTGTTGTACAAAATGGGCTTGAACCCTTCCGGTATATCCTTTTTAGTGTCTGTAAACACATATTTTTTAACACCTTTACAGTACTTATTCAACCTGTCAAAACAAGGTGCCCAAACGTCAGAATAGTTGGAGTTGGTGTCTATTATTAATGCTATCTGTGTCATTATAATTCTATCTTACTTCTATATCTTTGAAAAGCTGGAACTCAGTTAAATCTCTGTATGGTGGAATCTCTGGCATATCCGGAACATGTTCGGGATAATTTTGCATCAGAGTCAAACCTCTAGCTGCTTGTTCTGGAGTCATATACATATTCCATCCTTCCTCATCTATTTCGTCTTCGTGGTATTTTAAGCCATCGGTCCTTCCTTCGTAACGTCTAGCTTTAAGCCACTTTGCAGCGTCGGCGTCATCTAATAGAATCATTCCTCCCTTTCCAATTTTTAAGTGCTTTTTTATATGAAATGATAAACACATCATTGTTCCAGGAATGTACATATTAGAGGTCAGTCTTTTGGCTGCGTCATAAATTGGAAAAGGTTTCAGTTGATATATACCTTTCCAGTCTAGGTCCTCGAAGACTAATTTGCCGCCTGCTTGCAACACAGATTGTGGTGGAGAAAGGTATGTCCTCTTAGGTAATGTAACTTCTTGTCCAGCAACCTTGTGCCACTTACAAGCTAAGAAAATTGCATTTGTGCAACTGTTCATTGAGACTGCATGTGGGGCGCCCGTATAATGTGCTACTTCCTCTTCAAACATTTTCACTATTTTATATGGATTATGTAACATTATTCCCTCTCAAGTATTAAATACTTTTCTGTAAAACCACAAGATTTAAAGAGCGCCAGGCTTGCCTCGTTATCGATTTTGATTTTAGCATAAGAGCCTGGGTATTTACACATTATTTCTGATATCATATACTTTCCAATTCCCATACCTTGATATTTCGGATCAGTGGCAACACGGATGTCTCCGTCTATGGAACCTACAAACCCAACAGGGATTTCATCTAGGAGGCAAATGTAGTACAGATGCCCGTACTTTTGCATAAACCTTGTATGTTCTCTTGGGTCGATATGATCTTGTTCTATAAATCCTGTTTTTACTTTCGAAGAGTTTCTTATTTTTCTTATAAACTCCCAGTACTTGTTTTCGTTATTTACTAAACATTTTTTCATTTATACACACGAGTTTTTTAGATCCGGATGAGGAAAATTTTGATGATAAGCTTTAAGGTAATCTCTTGCTATATCCAAACCCATATAGGGGTGGAGGGTAGTCCCTACATCTATATATGTGTTTTTATCATTAACCTTGTAAAGTTCATGAATCAACACTTCGCTTAGACTACTGGCAGAGAATAAGAATACATGGTTTGTTATTTCCTCTTTCATAATCCACTCTTTTATTTCTTCTATTAAATGATGATCATTTACAATACAATTCTTGCCTACTCGAAAATCCTTAACGATATCAAGATTCGTTTTTGACAAATCTGCGTTCTTACTACATATAAAAACTATTTTTTTCGTCTTCAAGATGGGTATGAAATTGCTTACAAAAAGTGGATAATTAGAATTAACCAGTAAATTAGTAGAAGTCAAGTTTTCATCTATCTCTCCGTAAAGGTCATGCATCCAGTTAGCAAATTCGGCAGAAGCGCAATTGCAGCCATTACATATACCTCCAACAAAATAATTTTTCTGCTTATGTTTGTACGCTTCTATGAGCGCGTCTTTTAAGAAGCTGTGCACTTCTGGGTCATAATGCTTGTGATCGTCTTCTGAATATCCAAATCCATAAATTTTTTCACCGACGACGACTTGGTTTGATGCTAGCTTTAACTGTTTGTTTTGCATGACGCAGATTTCACCATCTGAAAACCGAGTAAATGCAAAGTTTTCTCCATTTCTCAACTTTGTTAACAGTTTAAAAAAATCTTGTTTAAATTTCATCCTTTATAACCTCATAAACCCTCTGTGCTGACATGCCGGCTCCGTATGGACTTTTCAAGTTAATTTCATAATCGGCATTGACCATATTAAATAATATAGGCAAATCGGATGGTCTTGGACATAAAAATGCAAATGTATCTAAACCTTCAAGTCTTTCCGTTTTTTCTCTACACACAATACATTTTTTATTTAGAAATGATGTTTCTTCTTGTAGGCCACCCGAGTCAGTTATAACAAATTTTGCTTTTGACATTAAATCTATAAAATCTTCGTACCCCAAGGATGGGATCACTGTAAAGTTTTTCAAAATGTGTGCGTGCTTTTGAACGTTTGGATTTGGATGAAGAGGTATTACAAACTCTAACTCCCTATGAAGTCTGGCTAGGTTATCTAATTGAGTAAACCATTTGTCGAGATTTTCATGATTCTCTCTTCTGTGCATAGTTACAACCACTTTGTTCGTATAAGAAGTTTCAACATCAAGAATATTGTCCAGGACAGTATTACCGACAACCTCAATTCTACCTTGTGTGTTTTCTTTTGTCAAAAACGTTTTTGACGTCTCAGTAGGGCACAGATGAATATCTGCTATTCTCGATATTGCTTGTCTGTTAAACTCTTCTGGGTATGGTTGTGATTTATCATAAGTCCTTAAACCTGCCTCAAGATGAATAACCTTTATCTTTCTATGAAAAGCTGCCAAAGCTACGGAAAATGCCGAAGTAGTATCCCCCTGAACCATTACTGAAGTTATATCTTTCCACATTTCCTCTCTGTTCAAGACAGATTCTACGATCGAATCTAGCCGGTTTGAGCCTTGTAGAATATTTATTTTATTTATATTAAGGTTTGACGGTAGATTAGTTAAAAGATCAGTGTGTTGCCCTGTGAATATAAGCCTAAAATTAATCTTTCCTTGAAAAAAATTAACTAGTGGTTTTATTTTTATCCACTCGGGTCTAGTTCCAAAACTTATCGCTATCAAGCTTGTATGCTCCTGACTGTTTTCCAGCCGCCCCCGAGTGCGGCTTGAACACAAAGGTCTCTTTCACTAAAGAATTGTTTGTGAGAAATAGCGCTATTAGTAGAAGTTGCCTTATTATCAATACCAAGTTCGTTACCTAATATAGAACCGTGCAATTCTCTGTCTTCTGGTGGATGTGGGGGGCAGTAAGTCTGTATGTTTCCGTACTTTTGCGATAAATATGAAAATTGTATATCCTCACCATTATCCCAAGTAGTCGGCTTTTCTCTCCACAGAAATTGTAACCACTCTCTTTTAAAAAACCAAGCATGGCCAACCAAGTCAACTCTCGTAGTTTTCCTGTTTTGTGTTGGCCAGCCACAACGATCATGACGAACATAGTATTTTTCGTTCAAGGTCACACCTGCGGAACCCAGAATGCCTTCCGTTGTGTTCATTGTTGACAAGCAATTTTGGAACCACTTTCTACCGGGAATTGTGTCATCATCAAAGATAGCAACATATTTGGTATCTGCTAATAGGGCGGCCGCAAAGCGACCATAGAACTTCCAATTGTGATCATTTTTAAATATCCGGTCTAGGCCTAGACCACTGTAATCGAAACCTTCATTATCTTCATGGTGGTTAACCCAAAGCCAAATCTGTACCGGGGCTGTAGTTTGTTCCCTTATGGCCTTGATCTGCATCTCTAAATTGTAGGGCCTTCGGTAAGAGTTTAATATCACCGTTATTTGATCCAATTCAGTTTGAGGTCCGGTAGGAACCTCTTCATGCGTGGCTCTCTCAATCGTGTGAAGGACTTGTTCCCTCTTAGTCTCCACGAAGTCAAGTAACTCAGTGCCGCGTTTGTCTCGGAACCACTCTTCTGATGCGCAGCCGAGATTTTGATTAGTTATAAGCTGACAATTTAAGATTCGAGCTTCTACAGCTAATCTGGAAAAACTCTCTAATACTGTGGGAAAGAATACGAGCTTTTCATATTCTGACAGTTTTTTGAGAAAATCTTCATATGGTAAATTGCCAACTAAATCAAAATCAAGGTCCTGGCTATTGCAATATTCAACTGCGCGTGACGTTCCTTTGATTTCATTATTAGAATCAAATACTGCTACTTGCTTTGTTTTGTTATTGCTACTATTAGCCCTAAGGCATGATAGTTCCGCCTCACTCCATATGCTACATCCTAAATTTATTATGTTTGTAAGGCCCAGATTTGACTCTACAACATCCTTATGTTTTTTAGATTGGCAAAAAACATTCTCTGCGTTTCGATAGAATTCTCTATTTATAATAATTGAGTTTGGGGCCTTGTATCCTGGAAATGGGGATGGGTCTCTATTTATCAAATATTTGTGGTCATGTTCGCATATTGAATATTTTTGTTTTTGCAAAAAGTTTTTTGTGTCCTCTGACATGCCTGTAAAATTTGATATAATATAGTACCCTGGCTCAGAAAATGTATCTTTTATCTTTTCTGAATCATATGATTTTATTTTTACAACCTCGTTTCTTTTGCTAAGGTGTTTAATGATTTCTTCATCAACAAGCTCGGCCCCACCGTTGACTTCATCAACAAAAAAATCAGAAATAAAATATATTTTACTCATTGAAAAACTACCACCTCTTGTGATTCTTTGTCTTGTGATTGAAGTTTAAATGAGATTTGTGGAGGCAAGTCCTTGATGATTGTCTTTGACATCTTTTCTAGAATCAAATCATTTTCATGAGTTTTTAGTAAATTATCTTGTAAAACCTTAGCCCATTTTTTATACATTCCATAATTCTTGTACATATTTCTTAATTGTTTTTTAAAAGAATTTTCTTTTGGAACAGCCCATCGTGAATCTTCAACTAAAATATCTTTCCAAACCACACTTGGTGGGATCGGCTGTAACTCGTAATCTACTTTTGCAAAAAGTTTTTTTTCTTTTTTCTTATTACCTTCTTTATACATGGCTGATAGAAATTCTGTATGTGCTGACCAATCGGTGGCTACAATTGGCATTCCTGAGTATGCAGCTTCGAAGACAGGTAAACCAAAACCTTCACCACTAGTAGCTGTAACATATGCATGAATATCTTCTCTCTTGTACAGTGAGTGTATCTCTGATTCTTCTATGGAGCCATGTAGCAAATAAACTTTGCATTTTCTATTTTCTACATTTAAGTATGGTTTTAATATTGTTCTTGTATACTCTTTATCTAAAATGGAACCTCTCGATCTTCCTGTTTTGATTATTAGTCCCACATTGTCATCTTTAAACTCTTCGGTAAACCACTTTGCCATTAATTCAATGTTTTTTCTTGGGCCAAGTAGAGCGACAGATAAAAAATTGAAGTCTGTATCCATGTGAAAATCTAAATTTTTTGTTTCTTGTAATTTTACCGGATATGGGACAACATCAATTGAGGTTTCCGGATTACACTGAATTAGAGTTTCAGAGTTCGTACTCTGGTTTATTGCTGTATAGCTTGTATTTTTAAAGCCAGAGGCAGCGTGCTCGGAGGGTGTAATGATTTTATTTACCCCTTTATATGTCCTTATTAACCACTCAGCTGAGACTCTATCTGTTTCCACTCCAGCAGTAACACAAATTGAGTAAGGTGCCCTTTTTTCAAACTCATTTAAGATACCGACATGAATCTGAACATCGATATTAGGTTCCATTTTATTGGATATTGCATGCATTAAATCACCAATACAATTTTGGATCTGCTCCCTCTCTTTAGGGTCAAAGCCGGACGCCCAACTTGTAGAACCCCACTCTAGAGGATTTATATACACCTTCACATTATCGATTTTCATTAGTGATCGGAAAACTAATCTTGAGTGTTCTCCATACCCAGACTGGGTGAGTATTGGTGCTTCTAATAACACATTAATCATAATTCTTCAAAACTCCAACTTTTATAATTTTTTCTATTTTCCCATGACCCAAACTGTTCTATGACGTCTTTCAAGGTTTGATACCAAAGTCCAGAATATTTACTAAACCCATAATTATCTAGAACATGTTTACGACCTTTAGTACCCATTTCTTCCCTCTCTTCTTTAGAGAGATTATAAAATGTTACTAATTTCTCAACAAACTGTTTTCCGCATATTCTATCTTCGTAAATAAATGGGACGTCCTGAGATCCTATAATTGCTTTTGATGTTGGCTCAATACCGAAACCAAACCAGTTTTCTCCATCAGTTACTTGCTCTTGAAGTCCACCTGTCATGTTTACAATAATTGGAGTCTCACAAGCTAGAGACTCTAAAGTCGCTAAACCAAAACCCTCAGCATCAGAAACATTTATAGTACAATCTACTGAGTTGTAAATTACTGCCAAGTCTTCTGGGGGCATTTTTTGTGTTGATAAGACTACCTCTCCATTGGTTAATCCTAAATTCTCCATAATAGCCACAAGGTCTTGTCCATTTGGATCTTTTGGTTCAGTATGCATAACCAACACAGCCTTGTCTTGTCCAACAATGTCTAAAAAATCTTTAAACCAAAATATCAAAGAACCGGATTGTTTTCTCCTTGCATTGCGATTATTCCAGAAAAATACCATCTTTTCTTGATTTTTTGTCATTAAATTTCTATTTTTTAAGACCTGTTGGTTACTAGTTTTTTTAAATATATTTGTATCGACGGTGTGCGGTATTCTAACTACTTTAACTTCTGGAGACACTGTTCTTACTATATCATCCGTCACTTTACTTATGGTCGCTACGCAGTCATTTGAATCATAAAATCGTTTGTTGTAAGTAGGGTAAGGGTAATTGTCCCAGACATGATAATATACCATTGGCACGTTTTTTCTTATTTCATCTTCTATTTCCCACAACCAAACGTAGAAACGAGGATCAGTCATAAACCATAAAATATCTGGCTTATATTCTTTTAAAACATTTCTGATTACTTGATGATTTCCATATCCATCTACTGGTTTTATTATCCAATCATCCTTCCAAGGTTCAACCTTTTGAATCCTATAGTCTTGATGCCTAATCGCTCCTGCTAGGCAAAAAAACTTAAATTCACCGGTTTTCAACATGGACTCTATCATATACTTTGTTTGCGTCCCAACACCGGATGGAACGAGCGGCGAATCTGCGATAACTAAAACTTTTTTCTTCTCTGTCATTTACAATACTCTGTTTTGTGAAATTTGCAATATTTGCAAGATAGGCGGTTTTTTATATAGTTGCCTCTTTCAATATTTATAACAGCATTCTGCAAAACTTTTAACGAATTTAAAGTTTTTTTAGTGCCCGAGGTTATCTTTACTACTTCTACATTATCTTTTTTTGATGTTCTTTTTAATAAGACAAAATAAGTTTCTATATGTTTTGGATTGATATTATGCTTTTTTGCAAAATAATTTTTATAATATGTCAACTGATAAGATGTCATAGGATCTGATTTTTTATCTCTAGACCAACCCCAAGAGCAAGTTTTCCAATCAATAATGTGATACTTATCATCCTGAGTTTTTATGATCATATCAATGTATCCTTTAAAACTAGTGCCATATGAATCAAATTCATCAATAGGTTCTAATATTTGTTCTTCTACGGAAACAACTTTGAAATTTCCAAAATGCTTCTTTACTGCTGGCAGTACTTGGTTGCAAATAGGAATTGCCTGGTTATTCATTTCTTCCACGAGTTGATCATTTATTTTTTTATTTTGTGTTTTTAACACTTCCAACTCCCTGTCAAACGCTGTTTTAAAAATTTTGATAGCGAATTCGGGTGTATCAGGTATAATCTTTTCACAAACTTCATGAATTGCAGTACCGAAGGCGGTAAATTCGTTACCTGAAAAATAAGGCACTTCATCGACGTAAATTAACTTGTGTCTATACGGACACTCTTTCCAGTTTTTCAGTGCTGAAAAGCTTATCCTTTTTACACTATTTGATGTTTTCATTTTTAACTTTCTTGATTATTTTGAATTTTTTTAGCTATATTAGATATTCTACTACTAAACTTTTCTTTTTTCAAGTTTTCTTTTTGCTGTGAGCTTGTAGTGCCATTTTTAGGTGTTCGTGTTCGGGGTTTTCTTTTCTTTTTTATTTTAAAAATCCAAGTATCTGTTTGTCTTTTCAAGCCAGGCGATGTGTTCCATATTTCTCCATCTTTTATAATTGTCAATATTTCATATTTTGATTCATATATTGAAACTATATCAGACGTCTTAATTTTTACAATAGGATCTTCTAGGTAGTTTCTAATGTTTATACTACACTGTACTTTTAATATATCTCCTTGAAGCTCCTCTTTTAAAATTTGAAAATGCATATCATTTCTCCAGTAAACTAGCCAGTGTGCGAAAAAGCACAGGACTTATTCTTTTTAGTCTTGATATATCTTCTCTCATAAAAAAAGCTTCAAAACCATTTGCAAAATATTCACTTAAACTTGTAGAGCCATAAGGTGAATAAAATAAACTAGACGTATATCTTCTCAATTTATCGTAGCCTACATCTTTGTGCAAAAAATAATCAAACTCTACATTATAGTCTGGATTTATAAAGAAGGAGTAGTCTTTCTTTATGTTATCTTTTGCTAGTACTTTATACATAGAATTTCTTTTTTTCAAAAACTCTTGTTCTATTTTGCCGTCTCCATAGATTCTACTTTCCAGTTTTTCTTCAACTAAATGTGCAACTTCATGTATTATATCATCTAGCATATCTTCTTCGGAATCTTGACTATTGGTAACAAATATTGTTGAATTTTTGTACATGGCTTCTCTTTCAAAATTTTCAAGTTCCTCAAAAACTCCAACATTTATTGATCTTAATCCTGATAATAGTCTATTCGGTACTTTAATAAGCAATTTTTCTATAACATTTCTAATATTTATATTGTTTGGCGGATCGTCTTTAACAAATATTCTCAATCCATTCACAAAAAAACGTCTTTTTTCCTTATTTTCTATGTATCGTATTACTGTCATGGTCTTGTTGGTCCTTGCTGTTTTTTACAATATTAGAATCAGATAATGCTTGTGTATATCCATTAATCCAATTTTCTTCTGCTACTGCTAGCAAAAATTCAGGAAACTGTTCAGCAAAAACTTCGACGATTTGTTCTACTGTTATGCAATCGTTATCCGGATTTAGACTTCTTCCTACATAATCAACAATTATTTCTTTAAGCTCTGATTCTGTCGGGACGACCTCTTTTAATAAATCTTCATTTTTCATTATAATTTAGTCGCGGCGATTGTAGCAACGCGCGATCGCTCTCCTTTTAAAAGTGTTACATGTCCAGTTAATTGTTCTTCCTTTAACCTTTCTACTACATAAGATAGTCCATTATTTGTGGCGTCTATATAGACATTATCAATTTGTTCTATATCACCTGTTAGAATAATTTTTGTATTTTCTCCAACTCTAGTTAGGACTGTTTTTATTTCATGCTGAGTCATATTTTGAACTTCGTCAATTACTATGAAAGCATTAGATATTGATCTTCCTCTTATAAAGGTCATGGCCTCTACTTCAATTTGGCCTTTTTCCATATATAGCTCCAGTGTTGCTTTGTCATCTCCCATTAAAAATTGAAGGTTATCTTGAATTGGGGCTAGCCAGGGCATCATCTTTTCTTCCATTGAACCTGGAAGGAAACCTATATCTTTACCTACGGGCTCAACAGGCTTGGTTACTACTATCTTTTTATATTGAGAGTTGCTTCCAAACGTTTGTTCAAGTCCCGCGGCTAATGCTAATAGCGTCTTCCCAGACCCTGCTTTGCCGACCAGCGTTACAACAGGAACCTTTGTATCCATTAGTAATTCAAAAGCAAACTGTTGCTCTTTATTTCTTGGGTTAGTATTCCATATACTTTGATTACTTTTAACTATTTTTCTTAGTGGAGTGTTATAACCAATAAATCTTGCAAGGGCAGTTTTCTTGTCATTAGAGCTAGATATTAACATTACAAACTGATTTGGATATAATAGGTGTTCTGAGTGTTCTATAAATATCTCTTCTCCTGCATAAAATTTATCTATTTGCTGCTCATCTACAAGAATTTCGCATCTGCCGGTATAAAGTCCATCTGAATTTTCTACTACCTGCTCAGCTTGATAGTCCTCTGTTAAGAGACCTAGAGCATCACACTTGACCCTCATGTTTATATCTCTTGATACAACTACAACTTTTCTAGATTTTGGGGCTGTTTCTTGTTCTGATAAAGCAGTTGCAATAATTTGATTATCTGAGTCTTCAAGATCTAAATCATCTGGCAGGCACAACGGATTATAAGAGGAAACTCTTACAATCCCAAAGCCCTTTTCTATTCTTACTCCCTTTGATAAACTTCCTTTGTCTCTCAAAGAGTCTAGTTTTCTAATTATAGATCTCGCTTGGGAGCCTACTGAATCTTGTCTCTTTTTGTGTTTATCTATTTCTTCCAAAACTTTCAGTGGTATTACAATATCATTGTTTTGAAAAGAGTTTATGCAATTTGAGTCAGTCAAATAAACACTAGTATCTAGAACGTATGTTTTTTTAGCCAAAATATACCCTTTTTTATTTTATATTAGCATTATTAATTAGATTTTTTAGTGATTTTTACCCACTTCGTTGGCACCTTTTTATAAACAATAGTGGTATCGTTGTGTATTTTTGTATTTTTTTTAATTGTCAGCTTTTCGTCTATTGTTACTTTTCCTGGTCCACAAACCGAAAAAGTTATAATTGTTAAAGCTGTTAATAGGGCGTTCATTTTTTTCTCCTTTTAAAAAAAAGTTATTTTCACATATATTTATTATGTATGATACGAAAAAGCAAACTTTTCTTTATTTTATTTCTACCACTATTTTTTAGTTGTACTCCAATCAATTTACAAACCAAAGTAAACCCACCTATCGAGAGTTATGTAAAAATTTATCACAAAGTAAGTATTATTCAGTGTACTGAACAATATAAGACACAGTGTCCTGTGGGTGAATATGTGTCAATGGGAAGTGGCATGATGATTGATTTAGGAATAAAGAATCAATCAATTGTTCTAACTGCTGGTCATGTTTGCAAATCCGAAGTTGATACCGAAAAAATATTGCATCACAACCAATCGGTAAGTGTTATTGATCATAAGGGATTTGAACATGATGCATATGTCATAAAGGCAACCCCTGACAATGGACAAGGCTCAATTGATGCTTGTGCCTTATGGGTTCCAACAATAATACAAAAAGGTGTAAAATTTTCAATGTATGCACCAAAAGTTGGCCAGGAACTATATTATATTGGCTCCCCTTCGGGCATCTATCATCCCCCCGTCGCGCCGATATTGACAGGCATATACAGTGGCGAAATCGATGTTTCTAACTCACTTGTGTCAATACCAGCAACTGGAGGATCCTCAGGGTCTGCCGTTATGGATCTAAACAATAGAATAGTTGGAGTATTGTGGGCTGCTCACAAGTTCCACCATGTTTCGATTGTAACAAACTGGCATGCTACCTCATTATTTTTATATGATGTAGCAAAAATGTATGGTAGTGAGTACAAGCTTAGTCGGCCTCCGACAAAGAATTAATTTTTTCTAATTTTTTTTGTATCATCATTCTAAGCCGGTTTGCAAAATGAGGCTTGTTATTTCTCTCTGCATTTTCTATTGATTCTTCTATTTGCATAATTTCTACTTTTAATTTATGCAACCTATTTTGTACTGCTCTTAAAGATTTCATATTAATAATACTCCACATACACTTTATATCTAAGCGAAATTCCATCAATTGAGCCACCCGGTGGTGGTATCGAAGGATTAAAATAAACGTTTTTGATATTTTCGTCTTCCATTAAAGAAATTAAAAACTCTAAAGATATAATATCAACAGTAAATCTAAAAGTATTTCTTTTTATATCGTGTTTTCTATGATTTTTGAAACTCATTATTGAGTTTTCTTCTCTGTTTATATATTTTTCTAATATCTTAAGAGACTGTTCTATAGTTTTTTCTTTCTTTTTTCTAGGCATCTTATATTAACTCATCTACTAGTCCGTATTCCAAACATTTCTCAGCTTCCCACCACAAATCATGTTTTAGAATATTATCCATTTCTTTTTTTGGAATTTTTGTGTGTTCCTTGTAGATACTTTTAATTTTATGCATTAGCATCTCTGAATTTTGAAGGTCATCTTGCATTTCTTGAAACTTTCCCCACATAACTCCAGATAATTGATGAACCAACATACAAGCATTTTTATGCATATATCTTCTCTCCGCAACGCAAGACATCAGTGTAGCAGCAGAAGCTGCGCATCCGTCAATAACAGTGTGAACGGGAATTTTGGAATTTTTAATATAATCAACTGCGGCCAGGCCGGCGAATACTGACCCTCCATAACTGTTAATATGTAATTTAATAGGCGGTGGACTGTATTCTAGTGGAACAGTCTTTGATAGCATGTTTATGTTTAAGTTATATATTCCCTTGTTTAATTGAAGTACCTTCGGGCGGGTTACTCCTGAATAAAAATAAATCCTATTGTGACTGAACTCTACAACATTATTATCTGTTGATGAATGTGCCTTAGTCTCAGTTGCAAGTTGATGTATAGAAGTAGGTTCTATCTCCTTTTCCTCTTCTTTGGAGCCCCAAAAATAATCTTTCACTTATTTTGCTCCAAAATAAGCGTTCTCAATTCTTTAAGAGCCTTAATTGCTACCATTGATGCTTTTCTCAGTCTTCTGCCGGCGGATGCATTGCCATCTTCACATTTTGCTGCATCAGATTCTGCCTGTGAAAGTTCTTCTAAAACTTCTTTAAATTTTTCTAAAATCATTTTTTTCTCCTTGTAATTTTGGTGGGCCCACCTGGACTTGAACCAGGAACCTACGGTTTATGAGACCGTTGCTCTAACCAATTGAGCTATAGGCCCATTAATACTTTATATCATAACTCAAATATTAGTTTCAATTAATTTTTTTCTAATGGTGCTACGAAGGCCTGGGTTAACCACTAGTACTTGTGGCATAACATTATGTCTGATATGATTTCTCATAAAGTTAGTTTTTTGGTTAGATGGATCTTCCAGCCACTTTACTTCTTTATTTTTTGCATATTTTTTTATTGACTCCTTTGAAGTCATAAGGAATGGCCTGAATATATTTTCATTCCTCTGGTAAGGTATCAGTTTACTTTGACCATGAAGAGAAGACATCAACCAGGTCTCTACGCAATCGTCGAGATGATGACAAGTAACAGTATAGTTGCTGCCAACGCGCTGCAAGAAAGCATATCTTTCATCCCTCCAAAACTCTTCCAAGGATCTCTTACCTTTTCTTCCCTGTACTCTACCAATAAATAGGTTTAAATTATTCTGATTTGCGTAGTTTTCTACAAATTTTTGTGCTTTGTGTGAATGTTGTGTATCATGATTAAAATAAGCAAGTGTAATATTTCTGCGACCTTGACGTAAAAAGTGAGTGAAAACCATAGAGTCTATTCCTCCAGAGCATGCGATAGTCACAGTATGTGGTATTTTACCAATAATTCTAATCATAGAATATTTATATCATACAAATATTTTATTGTCAAGATTTTTCTAGGAAGCGCTGAAATCCACTAATGTTACAGTTTTTGTAACACCTCCTGCTGTAATTTTAATCATAATGTCTCCATCGTCACCAGAACCATGGCCATTTGACATCCACAACACAGAACTTCCCTCTGCTGGATTATCTGGATCATATGTTCTTTCTTTTAGTATCAGTGGGCCTTCTAACTTTGTATTACCATATACATGAAGTGATTCATCGGCCGAGTTTAAGCCTATCGATAAATTACCGTCCGTATCAGTATGCAGAGAATCTAACCTATCACTAGAAAGGCCTGCCTCATCAATGATTGAGGCACCATTGGTTAGTGTTCCGTGATGACCTGAAACATAGTCTCTTATTCCGCCAGAAGAAGAGGTATCTTGGCCATCACCCATTTTCCACCAGGATATAACATTTGTAAATGCAGAGTGATTACGTATGTTCATTACTTTTCCAGAATTGTATAATTCTGTAACCTCTGATGAAGATAATTCTTTATTAAAAATAACACAGTCTGCCAGTCTATCTTCAAATACTCTATTGGCGTTTGCTAGGTCTTCGGTTGCACCAAGAGTTAATGGGGTCGCAGTGTTTCTTACCCTAGTGTATGAATTTAAAGTGCTTTGTGTTGCTGTGGTTTGAGATCCATCAGTATATACTTTTAATCCTGTATGTGAACCATTGCCACTATATGTTGCAACAACGTGATGCCAAGTAGTATCCGACAAAGTAGCGGAGTTCGCTAATGTCCTTATTTGATGTCCTGATGCTGACTGGTCGCGGTCATATATAAAGAACTGCAGAGTACCATTTGCGTGTTTAAATATAAACTCTGTATTTCCAGTTGAAAAGTTTGCTTTTGCCATGAATGGCCCGTCATCAGCAGAAACATCACCAACATAAACCCACGCTGACAAAGAAAAAGCAATATCTGAAGACCCATTCGTAAAACTAAAATCATCCTCATCTGATACTAATATGTGATCGTTAGTTCCATCTAAACTTATTGCTTTTTTGTTGACATTTTCTTCCGCTTTGGAAAGTATTTTGCCATGTAAAGTCAAACTTCCCGAAATAGAGACATCTTCTCCTATCTGTTCATCCCAGCCAACTTGCTGGACGTCAACTTTGTTTCTTCTGGACATAAATTACCACTTCCTACAAGACCAGTATCTTGCAGTACATTTATCTTTTGCAGTTGCACATTTGTGCCTAGCTCTAAAAGACTTTCTTCTTTTTGGGTTTGATTTTTTAATTTTCATGTTTGGGTCCCCAAAACTTACTTTAGTTACCCTGTTTTTATCTTTAGCACAGCCTTTCACATAAACATAAAACTTTTTCGACCCGCCGCGTTTAGGTTTATTTAATTTTACTTTTTTTCCTTGATATTTAGCTTCTTCTAAGACATCAGGACAACCGCAATCGGCCTCTACAATATTTTCATAAAGACATTGAGGGCATGGGGCGCCGCCGTTTTCATCAATAGCGTCTTGAAGTGCTTCATATAGATTAAAATAATCATGAACTTCACAGATACCCTCTTCAAGCAAGCCCTCTTCGAGTGCACCCATATCCCTTGCATAGTTACCTCTCAAATACCTAAGAACGGAATTCATATAGTCTGCAGATTTAGTAATTTTTGATTCTACCCACTCGGGTAAATCATCTGAATCCTGAATTAGATCCAATAATTCTTGTGTATCCACTAACAAGTGTGCCAGTGCTGTTCTATGCATCCTGGCCTCTTCTCCATTGTGTGCATTTGGCATAGGTGGTTTTTTTGGATATGGTGCTTCATCTCCGCAGCCTTCTTTTATTTTTATTCTAATTTTACTCATTATTTTTTTCCTCTTTTAGATTTTTTGCCCCAAGATTTTCCGCGGCCTCTTTCTTTACATGCACCTGGCGTTGGGCGGCATGCTGGGTATTTTGACCTCTTTTCTCCCTTGCTTCTACCACAAGATTTATACCCACCTTTACCGTCAGGGGCATTACAATCTACCCAGCCACCTTTTTTACCTTTGGCGCCTTTGCGGCCGAACCAGTCTCTTAAACTACTTTCTTTACTAGATTCTGATCCGGCTTTTTTTCTTTTCTTTTTTTTCTTTCGCTTCTTTTCGTTAAGAACAGTTTCGATCTCTTCTTTAATAATATCGATGAGTTCTGTTTTTTTCATTTTTTCTTTTTACTCTTGTTGCCCCAATTTTTGGCGCCGACCTTGCGACACTTAGAAAGGGCTCCTGATGCATAGGCAGAGGGCCAAACAGAATATCTAGCTTTCACCTTGTGATAACAAGCATCTCTTTTCGCGGTCTTTTTCTTTTTTTTCTTTTTGCGCTTTTTGCGCTTTTCGAGGACGAGCCTTATTTCTTCTTTTATTATTTTTATTATAATTTGATCTTTAGTCTTAAGGGTCTCATCATCTTTCATAATATAGTCACCCCAATAGTGATGACCAATATCATCCATTTTTTCAAGAGCATCTTCAATTTCTTCTTTTTTAAAATCTGGTAACTCGGCCGTAAAAGCTTTAATACCTGCCGCTCCACCTTCTTCTTTACCTATAATTGTTCTTATTTCTTCTGGATCTATGTGAATATAACCTTTTTCAGCATACTTTTCGTGATCTTCTTTTGTATTTGCATCCACTTTATCTTTAGAATTAGGATCATACATTTTATGAGGTTTAAAATCTTCTTTTTTTTCTTTTTTTTCTAAAACAATTCTTATGTTCATGTTCATTCTCCCAACGACTATTATAATTAGTGCTTTTTACCATAAATGGACATATAACGTTCACCTCTGTCACAGAGCATTGTCACTACTATTCCAGACATTAATCTATCTTTAACATATCTTTCCGATGCCAGTATGTTTGCGCCAGAGGATATCCCCACTAAAATACCCGTCTCTTGTGCAAATTTCTTGGCGCGATTAATAGCGTCTTCTGTTTTGATTGGGATAATTTTATCTGCATTTTCAGAATTAAAAAGAAAGTCTTTTCCATCTGCAATTCCTTGAATACCATGAGGTGACTCAGCTGGCTGGACTAGACAGAGTTTTGTTTTTAGATTTTGAATCTCTTTATACCTTCTGATACCCTCCATCGTACCACCTGTTCCAGACCCATGAATAAAAGCAGACCACAAATATTTTCTTTCAATCACTTGCCTATGGATTTCTGGTGCAGTTTGGTGTTGGTGACAGTGAACATTTTCTTGATTGCTAAATTGCATAGGAGACCACGCGTTTTCATTTGCTTTTAAGTATTGATCTCTCATTGCAATTGCACCTACAAAATCATCATCAGGGGCTTCAATAATTTTAGCTCCGTAGGTTGCCATCATTTGCTTTCTTTCTTCGGACATGTTTCCAGGCATAAAAATCAAACAAGGCAGGCCCATAGAAGCTGCTACCATAGATAGAGCTATACCTGTATTTCCGCTTGTTGCATCACAGAGGATAGATTTATCATTTATTTTTCCAAACATACGGGCCCGATCAACAACATAGGTTATCATCCTATCTTTAACTGAGCCGGCTGGATTGTATGTTTCTAATTTTGCATAAATTTTACTTGATATTTTTATAAGGGGAGTTTCGCCAACAATTGGCTTTATTAGTTTCATACTATAAATAGTTTTTTATATAGAGAAAAATTCCCTGCAGGTGTAAATTACGGGTATAGTTAAAAAATCAAACTATTTACAAATGTGAAACTTATAATAGAAAATTGGCGTAAATTTCTCAGTGAAGAAAAAGAAAAAACATTGAGAACGGCTGCAATCATATGGAATAACCCCAGCTACAAACCATACGATGAATTTAAAAAAGATGCTGGTATCCTAAAATATATCTTACCAGAACAAGTATCTCAAGGTCATGCTGGAATACTTTTGCTTCGAGAAAAAAAGTCTGGTACCGTAATAATTGAGTGTTTTGAATTTGGCGTAGACAATACAAGATGTAAAGATGCTAATCAAAAAAAAATACCTTTAATTGATAAATTAAAGAAAAAATTCGGCTTATTTGTTTATGGTGGTGTTAGATATAAAAGATTTCCTATCACTTACAAAGAAAAAGCTAATTTTTTTGATGCTGAAGATAAGTCAGAAAGAATAATTAATATTCTTAAATCTGGTAGAGCTGATCAGGGTAATATTAAATCTCGAGATGCTAAGCAATTTGGCTATATCCCCAATGTAAATATAGAAAGTTCAAAAAATTATGCTTCAAGTCCAAGCTGCAGACTTTATACAGTAAAGCCTCATCTTGGAACCTCTCTTGGAGATAATTGCGGCTCTTACGTATTAAAGGTGGCTGCAGCAGGTTTGGAAAATTCACAAATGCCAGGAGGAAAAATGCGAACTGCAGGTGAGATCAGTGAAAATATACTCGGGCCTGATGATGTGATTCCAAAACTTCAAGAATTAGGTTGGGCAACTATAGTTCAATCTTTTCAATAGGGATAAACAGTCTCTGTTCCTACGGCTGGTCAAGCTTGAATTGGTATACCGTTGGGCATATTATCAAAGTGGTACAAGCCTGGTATTTCAAGCTTGAAATACCCAACATCACGATTATTATCTTTTTCTGGATTTTCAGGATGAGGAACACTGCCGCGTGGTGTGAGCCTCTTTATAGATAGAGCTAAGTTATAATTGGGTGTTGAACTTAATGATTGGCCATCGAAACGATAAATAACCGTCTGAACACCTGCTCTAGTTCGGTCTTCTCCTATTAAAACAATATCCATTTGAGCATCTTTATCTATTAAAAAGTTGTAATGGCTCGGACCGGATTGATCAAAATAAGCTATCTGTTGTGCGCCGGCGGCGCTCATGCCGGCATTGTGAAATTGACTAAGTATTTTTTGAAAATTTGCATTTTGTAAATTTTGAGTTTTAACTTTCTCCCCGGTGGTTTGATCAAGCCGTGGTGCGACGTTGATATCATCGTAATGTCTGTCCCAAGCCACGCGCATTTCTCCGATATTTAGGGGCCCATCGAGTACTTCTGGCAATGTAGCCAAGGGTCTATTTGCAAGACCTACAGGACCTTCAGATATTCCAGGGTTCATAACTTGCAAAACAGTTAAATTATGTTGAGCTAAATAAAATTGAAATATCTTTAATAAATAGTTATTCTCAAATTGCGGGCTGAAGTTGTCTGGAAATGGGCCATCAAAATCGCTCGCGGACTCGTTTAATTTTTGATTATTACAAAATTTTCTCCAATTTTCCATTATAAGTTTCATTGTAAAGTCTCCTTGCATTAAATAGTATCCAAACTAAGAAAAGGTGGTGGAGGTGGCGGGAGTCGAACCCGCGTCCAAAGCATCTCAAATAATTCGTCGTTCACAAGGTTAGTCTAGATCTGGCCCTAGACCG
>MDSV01031272.1_pt1 | contig 40734 bp, 30 predicted proteins | sample 810851 | NCBI WGS metagenome assembly MDSV01 (sample SAMN05326640, study PRJNA326480) | marine metagenome | isolation source: seawater | place: Atlantic Ocean: North East | collected 2012 | reverse complement strand
TCAAGAAGGTAAGCACTACCAAGATTATAAATAAAAGTAATATTAGTAGGATCGTCTTTTAAAAGCTTCGTGTACATCATCAAAGCTTCACCACTTTGTCCAGCACCTAGTGCTTGAAGCGCGCGTTGCTCGCTGATTTCCGAAGATAATATTGTTACAGCTTTCATGTAAGAAACTCCCCTTCTTCTCTATATACTCGCAATCAAGTTTTCATAATCCTTAATCTCATCATGAAGAAGATCTTTTAACTCTCCAAGATGCTTTTCATAGTTTTTCCAACGATTTATAGAACTATTATAAATCGGCTGCTTGGCTTGCCAACAACTTGCAGTAAGAATTGCACGTTCTCCTGAAAGATCAGCATGGGTTTGTTCATGATTTAATAAACCACAATAATCTAGAATAGATTTTTCTTCAACTTTCTGATTAGTAACAAATTTTTCATACATCACTTCTTTAAATTCAACTTGCGGGCACTCTCTCCATACATCCATTAACTTAACATAATTCTTATAATAAATTGCCATTTCTTTCAGATCTGAATAATAAGCCGGGTTATCACTGAAATATTGCATATACATTGATAAACACACATCAAGTGGATGACGCCTGCAATGAATAATCTTAGCATTCGGAAAAACCAATGAAATAATCCCTAGATAAAGGTAATTTCCTGGCATCTTATCTGTTACATAAGGCTTTCTTTGAGGGTTATGCTTTTCTAGTAAACCGCAATATTTCTTTGATATTTCAAGATAATGCGCTTCTTTCAAGTGGGGTATTGATTGCGGATATGGAATCATTTCTTTGGATTTAAGCACTTTATGATTACTCAGAATAATATCTAAATAATTAAGCTCCCCTGCCGCACAAACCTTTGAATTTTCAGACAATAACTGTTCAATAATTGTTGTTCCAGAACGTGGGCAACCAACAATAAAAATAGGTGAAAATTTTCCAGGATGCGTGCAAACATTAAACTTGTTATCCGATTCAAGAAAAGTCGTCCGCATTGTCTCAACATACTCAGCGCTCAAAAACGACCTAACTGGTTTATTTTTTGGATATGTACGATTAGCAAGCTCAAAACACTCAAAAGCTTCATCATAATAACCACAATCATCATATATTTTTCCTAAACCATAATAGGTCCCAATCTTTTGAATTTCTGTTAAATTGGGGTTATTCGAAGCTTTTTTAAGTAAATGAAATGATTTATGGTCTAAGCTCTTAAACTTCCTCAGACTTGCAACATTAGAAAAAAAGTCGACATCACCTGACAATTCATGTGCTTTGTAATAAAGCTCTTCTGACTCTTCAAACTTGCCCATAACAGCAAGAGCCTTTGCCCAATTATAGAGCATCGGATAATGGTCATTAAATCCTTTATCATACGCTATTTGATAATATTTTACAGCATCAGCATATTCTTTTAGAAGCTGATAACATAACCCTAAACCATGATACGAGTCACCCTTGTTTCCATTGGATATTTCAATGGCTTTTTTATAGAATTTTTTAGCATTATCATAATCTTCTACTAAAACATAAACCCCAGCCAAATTATGGCATAATACGGCTTCTGTTTTATTCTTAACGATCATTCGCTTATATAGCTGTATCGCCTCATGATATTGCTTGTTTCTCACCAAGCCCTGAACATAATCAACAGACACTATATTTTTATTTGCAGTTTTCATTATTTATCCCTCACCTTTCTTTATATTTCATATTGAACAATCTCTACTTAAAAATGACTATCATTAACAAGAAATACCTGAAAAAACCTTATATAATGCTGTTGCATATCAAGCGTGTAACCTAGAAGAGCGTTTAGCAATAAACTTGTATACTTGCTAGCTGTCTTGAGAAAAATTTCATTTATGAGAAATATTAGAATTGAGAGTCCTAATAATCGTAGCTTGAAAAATTGCACGTCTCCTCCAAAAAACTTCTTACCTTCCCTTATTAACTAACGATTAAGTAACCTCACTTTCTTTAAAATTCAAGAAAAACTATATATATGACTGTTTTTACTGTCCATACCAAATCATTTCATGATTTGGTATATATAGAAATTTCATCTGAAAGCATTTCTTCCAGAAATATAATATGCTCTTTATAATTTCTCCATCTACCAATTGATGAGTTATATATCGGCTGCCTAACTTGCCAAACACTTGCCGTTTGCACTGACCTTTCATGCTTATAAAACTGAGCGCATTGAGGCTGCCAATCGAGTCCACAATGAGACATAATCTGTTTCGACTTTGTTTTTATGTCACCCACCAATGAGTCATATTTAACATCAAGAATAGGTATATCTAAATTATTTTTCCAAAAATTCATGGTTCGTTGATAGCATTTATATTGCCGAGCAATATCTTTCAAATCATAGTAAAATGACCATTTACGAGAAAAATAAGTAAAATACATAGACAGACAAACATCCAGTGGATGCCGTATACAATTTATAACAACCATATGAGGAAATAACTTACTCAATAATCCTAAATGAAAATAATTATCTGGTAATTTATCAACAATCACCTTTCTTTTTGTATGATTTTTCTTATTTGCTCCATCCACATAAAAATCTTTTAACTGTTGCATATGTTTTTTATCAAGTTCTTCATAATGCCAAAGATATGACTTTCCTGAATGCTCGACTAACTTTCGTGAATGCTTAACAAGATTAGGGCCATATGGCAATTCCCCAGCAGCATAAACTTGTGAGTGACTTGCTAATATCTGTTCTACCAACGATGTACCTGATCTAGGAAGACCAACGATAAATATTGGCTTAAAATTATCATCCGGACAACAATTAGGTAACTGCCTTCCAATTAATGTAAAAACCTCTTTTAAGGTGTTACTTTCACGCTCAAGTGCAATTACAGCATTATCTGCTCTTAAATGATTATACATTATCTGATTTGCTTTAGCATAATATGAAAAGGCTTGCTGATAATTACCACAATCGTCTAGCATTTTCCCTAACGCAAAACCCAATTTCTTAGTTTGCTCATTATTTTTGCCCTCACAGTTTTCAAATAATAATTTTGCTTGCTTAATCATTGGATCGTTTTGGTCCTGGAACAACTTAATACTACTTAGGCATGATATCGCCTGAATTTGTGCTCCATACTTATATGCCTGTAGCAGCATTTCTTCAGCTTTGGAGAAATCACCCAAATACCTTAGAATATTCCCCCATGTAAGAAAAAAACTTCTGTCTTGATTATAGCCCAGATCATATGCCTTATTAAATGAAACATTAGCCGCTTCAAAATTTCCAATCTCGTTATAGGATAGTCCAATATGATAATGAGTAAGTGCTCTATTTTGATCTAACACTATAGCTTGACTACCGCACTGGATAGCTAATTGATATTGCTTTAATAAATAATAGATAACTCCCAAATCATGATGCAACTTTGCATCACTTGGATTTATAGATACAAGCTCTTTATATATTTTAATGGCACCATCATAATCTCCTTGCTGCACTAAACTCCTTGCATGTTCAGCTGACAGCTCCTTGTGTACCCTAATTGTCATTTCTCTACCCAACCACTTTTTACTATTTCCTAAAATTAACTATCTAACTCCTGCCTAACTATCCAATCCAAGTGCTTTTAGCTTTTCATGATACTGCTCTATTTCGTCTTTAAGCAAAGGCTTCATTACGTCTGTAAATGCACTATAATGCTTCCATTTATTGATGGAATGATGATAAAGCTGCTGTTTAACCTGCCAATTACTTGCAGTATATATCGCTCTGTCCGAGCCGTTATTTACCAAGGTAATGTCCTGAAAATCAAGTTTGCAATATCCCAATACATTTCTTGAAACTTCTTCAGGCCTAGAAAGCAACTCTTCATAATATATTTCATGTATGCAAATTGGTAACAGTTCCTGCCAATGTTCCATCAACTTTGTATATAATTTATAAAATTCGGCTAACTCATGTAACGAACACTGATACGATTTAGCATGAGTAAAATCCTGAAAATAAATAGACAAACATGTATCCAGAGGATGTCTTTTACAATGAAGAATCGCGGAGTTTGGAAACATGAGGCTAATCAAACCCAGATGCATAAAATTACCGGGAAGCTTATCTACAATTCTCGTAGCAGAACCAATATCAAACCTCTGCATCTGAGACAAATAAGCATCGCTAAGAGTTTGTAAATGCTCGTATTTTATGAAAGGCAAATTGTCTGGATATGAAATAGATTGTCCATTATGAGTGACTCTTGCTCCTAGCAAAATATCATCCATGAAACATAATTCCCCTGCTCCATATACTTGTGCATGCCTAGACAACATCTGCTCTACCAATGTTGTTCCTGATCGCATGCACCCTAACACAAATATTGGTAATGTTGATTTTTCTGAACTACTTCCAACTCTTTCTATAAACGTTTTATCAATATGCTTGATTTGAGTTTCAACTGAATATTTTATGATGGCGATATTGGAGTGTAAATTTGAATATCTAATCTTATTTGCTTGATCACAACAATTAAACGCATCTTTGTGAGCACCAATGTCTGAATAATACTTGGCAAGCGCAAATAACACACTCGCCTTATCATTTTGGTTAAGCTTTTCTTGTTCTAGCACTCCAAGAAGCTCAGATAATAGCCACTTATCTTCTACTGATTGTTTTTTCATATCCGCCACAATTGATAGAATCTGTGGCCCAGCCCCCATCTTGTATGCCTTAATCAACATTGACTCGCTTGCTTCAAAATCCCCAATCAAACCAAGTGCTTTTGCCCAATTCGAATACATTTGATGCTGCTGGTTGTAACCAAATGACTGTGCTTTCTCATAACAAACAATTGCGTCTTTACAATCACCCTGTATTTGCAAACACACCCCCAAACCGCTCCATGCAGCACCGTCGGAAGAATTCGACTCAATTATTTTTTGATAGCATTGCGCAGCATTCTGAACATCACCTTTAAATAGACACACCCTAGCAAGTTTCTTTACCAAGCCAAGATCCAATTTATTCTTATTTATCAATTTTCTATATGCAATTTCAGCTTCATCATAACGCTTCTGATTTACCAGCCCTGCAGCAAATTCTTCAGATAGCACAACATTGTCATCTCCAACAACGCTACCATTCATAGACCCTCAACCCCTTCAATCAACTCACCAATCCATGGCTCATAATTTTTCCACCGGCCAACCGAAGAACTATACACTTTTTGCCTCGCTTGCCAAACACTTGCTGTTCTCACAGCCCGTGTGCGCTTGTGAGTTTGAAGGCACGATTCTTGCCATGGCAAGCCACAAAATTCAATCATTTTCTTAGCTTGGGTTGGCATATCCGCAACAACATCCTCATATGCAACATCCAATATAGCGATGTCCAAACGACTTTGCCAAAAATCCATTAAACGTTTGTAGCCCTTATATTGTCTAGATAACTCACCCAAGTCATTATATAGTGACCACGTCCGAGAAAAATCCGTAAAATACATCGATAGCGCATTATCAACTGGCTGACGCCTGCAATGAATGACCTTCATCTTTGGAAAAATCATACTCAGCAATCCAAGATGAAAGAAATTATCTGGCATCTTATCTGTGATAAAGGGCTTCTTATTAAGATTAACCTGGTCCAGCAAATACACATAGAAACGTTGCAGTTTCTCAATATTAGCATGCGTTAACTCAGAGTAATGAAACGGATACGCTTTATTTTTATGCTTGGTAAGGTCAATAGAAGCATTTCTTACTTTATAGCAATATTCCAATTCACCTGCAGCACATACATCTTCATGACCAGCAAAAATTTGCTCAACCAGCGTGGTCCCCGTACGCGGCAATCCAACAATAAAAACAGGTGTAAATGATGGCGTGTGTTGAGACATTAACGCTTCCACAGGAATACCTTCAAACACCTGAATAAGCTGCTGAACTTCCGATTCAAATTGATCAATTACATGATTACATTTCTTATCATGATATGCAATATTATTGGCAGTTTTAAAACACGAGAAAGCTTCCTCATAATGACCACAATCATCTAACATTTTACCAAGCGCAAACCCCATCTGCATTTTTTGCTCACTATCTTGAGGTAACCCATAATAAATCTGAGATGCTTTTGTCACTATCTCATCGTTCACACCGCTATAGGACTTGACTCCTGCAAGTCTTGTTATAGCCTGTACTTTAGCACCCAGATCGTATGCTTCTAACAGGTGATATTCTGCTTCTTGAAACTTACCCAAAAACTTTAATACACTCCCCCAGAATAAATGTAAGTTTTTACTATCGGTATAACCATGTTCATACGCTAAGCAATAATATTGCTCAGCCTCAACGTAGCGTTCCATGTCCTTATAACAATGTGCTATATTATACATGGCCGATGCACGATCTGGCTGCATTTCAAGCACTTGCTTGAAAAACGCCAGTGCTTGCTCATATTGTTTTAAAACAAGCAGCACCCCTCCCAAATCATGACACACATCTATGTCATCCGGGTTCTGTTGGTGAAGCTGCCAATAGATATCTAACGCTTCTTGAAATTCACCCTTACTTACTAACGCACGTGCATCTTGAAATGTTTGCGTCTTTTTTGTGAAAATGCCATTAGAAATCTTATGCATATGACACTTCCTCATAGGCAGCTATTTCATGCCTTAATCCCTCCCTAAGCACAGCTATATGATCATTGTAATGTTTATAACGTTTTACATGATCATCAAATATAGGCTGCCGGACATCCCATGCACTTGCGGTGTAAATTTTAGCATCATTATTGTAGAAATTTAAACAGCTGCTCTCCCATTTCAACTGACAATGAGCTAATAAGGCTTTACCACTATGTTGCGGATCACCAACAAATTCTTCATACCGATGCGTATACACACTTTCTGAACACTGCCCAACATAATACTGTATCATCCGGTCATAACTTTTATAAAACTGAACCAACTGTTCTAAATCTGTATTATACGAACGAAAGAACCGGTGAAACTGAAAATAAATCCCAAGACAAACATCCAACGGATGACGCCTGCAATGAATAATCACTGAGTTTGGAAACATTGCTCGCATTAAGCCTATATAATAGTAATGGCTAAAATCAAACTCAACAGTCCTGAGAGCACCCTTTTTATTTCTTTGCTCTGTATATTGAAGATACATATCTGCCATATGCTTAGTACGCTGAGCATTTAAATGATCAACATGAGGTATTTTCTTAAATTGCCGCCTTATGAGATCATTTTGACCAAGACCTAAAACTTCACTATGACTAGCAATAACACGTTCGCATAATGTCATCCCAGAATGTGGCATACCTACAACAAATACAGGCCTAGCCTGATCATTCCCTCCTTCTTTACACCTTGCAATAACCTGAGGGGTAAGTGTTTCTTTTACTTTCTTTTCCCATGCCATTGATGACTGCAAATCATTAAGGCAATCTGCGTGTATCAAGTCATTAGCACTCTTATAACTTTTAAATGCATCATCATATTGTTTTAGGTCATCTAATAATTTTGCACGGGCAAAATGCAACCTTAAAACATCCATTTTTTCAAGTAGTGGATCTCTCAGACGCGTCTGAATTTCTTTTAATAAGCCAAGATTGTCTTGCTTAAAACGCTTAGAACAAACTAACAGCCATATAATCAGTGGGTCAGGTTTTTTGGTATAAGCTTCCATCAAGATAACATTAGCCTTATCAAACTTACCCAACACCATCAACACTTCAGCCCATTGCTTGATAAGATCCACTCCCCTATTATACCCAAGCCTATGCGCTATCTCAAAGTGCTGACTAGCCAGCAAAGGACTCCTGAGATTGGCATAACAAACCCCAATCAAAAAATTAGCTTGAGAATTAGTAGCAGAAATACCAAGCACTTTATTTAACACAACCAAAGCCTGTTTGTAGGCCTTATTGGCTATATAACAAACAGCCATGGTACAATAAACTGCAGAGTCAGCCTTATCTTGGCTGTCCAACCGATGCAGAATCACCAAAGCCTCTTTAGTGCGTCCACGTCCTACTAATTTACACGCTTGTAAAAACTCATTATCTAATGCTTCTTTCATTACCCACCCTGTAATTGCATATGACGGTCCAACATTTGTTCATATTCCTCAACTTCCTTTTTAAGCTGTTCTTTGAGAGGCTCTATAAACGCTTCATATTTTTTATACCGAAACATCGAATCCTTATAAACCGGCTGACGAACCTGCCAGGCACTTGCGGTATAAACGCTATTTTTATTATCGTAAAATGTTAGGCATGCATCTTGCCAGTCTAAATCACAATACTCTATCAGCGCCCTACTTCCACCTGAAGTTTCTTGAATAAGAAACTCATAGTAATTTTCATAAATCACATTAGGAATATTAGCTTCCCAATACTTCATCAATGCATCATAACACTGATAAAATCTTATAATATGATCCATATTAAAATAAAATGATCGGTCCTCGTTAAAATTCTGACAAAATATTGATAAACATATGTCTAATGGATGACGCCTACAATGTATTATTTTTGCATTCGGAAAAATTGCCGCTACCATACCCAGATATAAGAAATTAGTTGGCATCTTATCTGTAATTCTAGGAAGATTGTACTTATTAAGTTTATTAATACCACTGATGTATTTATTGATAGCAGATTTAATCTGTTTTTTATGTAAGCTGCCAGTATCTTTAATATCCGTGTAGACTTCTTGCATCATGGTGCTTTCTCCTGCACCAAACACCTTGCTATGGGACGAAATAATACTTTCACATAATGTGGTTCCAGAACGAGGCATGCCAACTATAAATATTGGGCTAGCATTGACATCTCCATGTTGCGCGTAATTTCCAATAGTATTGGCATCAAACATATCTTTAATGTTTTTGATCATATTTTCTAATGTTTCTATATGAGAATCCATCAGTGAAAATTTAAGATCATTCGCATGTTGATACGAAACAAACGCTTTTTCATAATCACCTAAATCATTGTTTAATTTTGCTTTTGCAAAATACAGACGTTCTTTATCCTTTATATTCAAAACTGAACTAGACAGGTGTTTTTCTATGTGCTCAAGTAGGTGGTAATCGTCTTTTTTATATTTTCTTACTGCTGCTAGAGCATAAATGATTTCTGGAGAATGTTTCAGATTATACGCCTTGAGCAACAATTCTTCCGCATCATTAAATTTACCAAGTTTTCTGCATACTTCAGCCCATTGCTTATAAAGCTCATACGGAAGACCAAATCCATATTGATCTGCTTTTTGATAACAAGCAATTGCATCCTCTGGACAACGCTGTAACGCATAACATGCTCCCAATGTATAGTGAGCATCCGCAAAATCAGGTAATATCTGTATCACTTTTTGCAAATAATACATTGCTCTATCATACTCCTGGCAAGCAACATAACAGGTAGCCATATTAAATATTAAATGAGCATCTTGTTTAAACTGAGGCTTCTTAGCTAGTTTTTTAAATATTGCCAAAGCTCCTTGGACATCACCTTTTTCGGCTAACTGAACTCCGTGCTCAAAAGCATCGACCAGTATATCTGACATACATTTCTCTCTTTCAATTCTCCATCCTTAACCAGCCACTCTTACCCCTTAGCCGCATTAATATCAAGGTCATTTTCGTACTGGTTAATCTCGTCTTCCAACCACTTCCTAACCTGAACAAGATGCTTAGCATAATGCTGGTAGCGGAACATCGATTTATCATAAATTTTCTGTCTTACTTGCCAACTACTGGCAGTATGAACACTTGCTTTGTGCTGATAATATTCTAGGCACTTATCTTCCCATTTCAGGCCACAATGATCTATTAATTTACGGCTATAATATTCTTGATCCACTATTAGGTGTTCATAATAATTCTCATAAATTTGTTCAGGAAATTGCTCATGCCAGTAACGCATCATGCGTATGTAATACTGATACATTTTAGCCATGTGACTAAAATCAGAATAATAGGACCGCCTCTCATGGAAATTCTGAAAATAAATAGACAAACACACATCCAAAGGATGACGCCTACAATGAATAATAATAGCCTTTGGAAACATGGTTTTAATTAGACCAATATACATATAATTAGCCGGCATCTTATCCACTGTCATTGGTAAATGATTGCTATTTAATTCCTTCATAGCCGACATATAAAATGCAGTCGCATCTAACACACGCTTTGGCATAGCTTGATCTGATCGATTTTGAATAAAACAATTGATCTGATCCTCAACAAACTCACACTCACCAGCTCCAAAAACCTGACTATGTGATGCAATAATACGCTCAGTCAGCGTAGTGCCGGATCTGGGCATACCTACTACAAATATTGGGGTAACGTTATTTTCTCCATATGTGGAGTATGCATCAACAAATCCACGATTAAAAACAGACATCACAGAATCACATCGCTTAACAAAACCCTCAATTTGTGGCTCAATTATTGTCATCACACCATCATTTGCTTGAACTAAATGTGAAAAAGCATGGTCATATAAACCAAGTTGATCTGCAAGCCTTGCATAGGCGAAATGCAGTGCCAATGCATCTTTTGGTAATAATGATGGCTGAGCTAACATGGATTCAATTTTTGGCAAAATCCCATGTTCATCGGCGCTATATTCTTTAATAATAGTTAACGCTAATAAAATATTTGCATCTGGTTGTATACTATACGCTTCTAGCAATAACCTTTCAGCCTCTTCAAAATTTCCTAACGACCGATACGCATCGGCCCAATGTTTGTACAATTCTCCTTTCAGGTCAAAATTCAACTCCTGAGCTTTTTCAAAACATGCCACCCCCAAAGCTGGCTTTTTAAGCCCTGTATAACAGATACCCGCATTATAATGTGCATCTGCATAGTTAGGAAAAGCCGCAAGAATGCGCTTCAAACACGCCAAACCAGATTCATATTCTTTAAGCAACACATAACAAACGCCCATATTATATATTACTTGATAACTAGAAGTATCTTTAAGGTAGAGCTGCTGAAAAAGTTTTAGTGCATGCTTTGTATGGCCTTGTTTAGCCAAATCAATTGCATGTTTAAGTGCGCTGGTTTTGGTATCTTCAGATATCATCATGCGTTATCAGAACTTAAGCCAATTGGCATCTGAGGAAGTTGAAGCAATGCCTCATATTCGGCAATCTCTTCTTCCAACCATACTTGAAGAGGCGTTAAAAATTTTTCATATTTTTTATGACTGAATAATGACCCCTTATAAACGGGCTGTCTTACTTGCCACACACTGGCCGTATGCACACTACCCTTTTGCTTATGATAATCCAAACATTGCTCTTGCCATTCAAGGCCGCACGCATCAATGAGTTTTCTACTGTATATTTCAGGCTCATTAACCATCTTTTCATAGTAATTATGATAAATCGTTCCAGGCTCAAAACGCTCATCCCATATTTTCATGATCTGAGCATATTTTTTATAGTAAATAGCCATTGCTCTAAAATCTGAATAATAGGTCCGCATATTCTTAAAATGCTGAAAATACATTGATACACATGCATCAAGTGGATGACGTCTACAGTGAATAACAACGGCATTGGGGAACATAATTTTAATTAACCCTACCAAAAACGAATTACTTGGCATTTTATCCGTAATGAACGGACTTGGGTTAGGATAAAGCGACCTCATGCTTTTAATATACATGGATGCCATTTGCCGAATTTTTCTACGAGAAAGCAAATGAAAATCTCCTACAGAATTAAACGCTTTCTCCATAAATGACTGTTCACCTCCTGCTGTAACCAAACTATGCGATGCAATAATTCGTTCGGTTAGTGTGGTACCAGAACGCGGAGTACCTACAATGAAAATAGGTTTTGCATCTGGCAAGCCATGTGCTGACATTTTTTGTATATAGCTAGGGGTAAATACATGCCTTGTAAAATCAACAATCTGAACAACTTCACTTAAATCTTCTTCTACAATTTTAGGCATTAATAAATTATTCGCCTTAATGTACGACTCAAATGCTTCATCATATTTTTTCAGATCGCGACAAATTTTTGCTTTGGCGAAAAGCAACCGTACAACCACAAAATAAGGCAAACGCTTTGCAGCCATTTGCCTTTCAATCTCAGGAAGTAACCGATGTTCGTCTGTTTTGTATTTTTTTAGCACCGCCAGCGCCAAAATAATTTCAGAATTACGATCAACACGATATCCTTTGAGCAGCACGTCTTCTGCCATCGTAAAGTCACCCAAGATACGGTAAGCCTTTGCCCACTCACGATACAACATCAGCTCTTTTTGGAAGCCATATACGTAGGCTCTTTGAAAATACTCCACCGCATCTTTGGGTTTGTGCATATTAAGATACGCTGATCCTAATGCATATAACGACTCTACCCGCCTAGGATCAAGTTTTATAGCTTTATGAAAAAATTCAATTGCAGTGTCAAAGTCATCAACCTGAATATAACACATAGCCAAGTTATGCAGCACATCAACATCACGCCGATCTTGGACGTGCAATTTTTTAAAAACCTTAATCGCCTCATCAAATTTCTTTTCTTTTGCTAACGCAATCCCCTGCTTGATTGGCGACAATGTTTCAAATATTTCAGACATCCCACTACCCCTTTTGACTTTGCACTACTTCTTTTTGAAAGAAATAGTGCACAACGACGGTTGTTAAAAAATATTTAGCGGTTTGATCACGCTCTGGCAAGGTCCTTGTTACATCCAACCATATTAACCAAACCTTAACGCTTTTCTGGTAGGCTAAAATCTTAAAAAACTCCAAGGATTCCGTAGTGAAGCTAACATTCAACCGCTCTATCATGACATATATTGCCTTGTGCTTTTGTGCGGCAATCATCTTTACGGCCTATCCATCAATCGCCAACCAAACCTCAGACTTACAAAGTCAAATCAATGAGTTACGCCAATATATTGACCATGAAATCAATCAGCAACGCACCCACTCAAATCATATTTGGATAGTTGTTGCCGCTTCGCTGGTGATGCTGATGCATATGGGATTTTTGTTTTTAGAAGGTGGCATGGTACGCTCTAAAAACAGTATTAATGTGGTACAAAAAAATCTAGTCGATTTCCTGGTAGCCATAGCAGCTTTCTATTTTATTGGCTTTGGCGTTATGTTTGGCAGTCAGTATGGCGGTTGGCTAAATTTCAGCAGTAACGATCTACATATTAACCAAAACCATGAATGGGATTTTAGTTTCTTTTTATTCAATGCAGTCTATGTGGGCACTGCAGCAACCATTATGGCCGGAGCTGTTGCTGAACGCATGGTATTTGGCGCTTATTTTTGCATGAGCTGCGTGGTTGCCGTTATTATTTATCCTTTCTTTGGGCAACTTATTTGGGGAAACTGGCTAGACCAAACCTATACCAGTATCTTTATCGAACGTAATTTTATGGATTTTGCTGGTGCTACAGTAGTCCATGCTATTGGTGGCTGGACAGCTCTTGCGGGCATCATTGTTATTGGTCCACGTATTGGAAAATACAACAAGGATGGCTCTGTAAATCGCATCCAAGGACATAACCTTATGCTATCTGCAGGAGGCGCAATCTTTTTATGGGTTGGTTGGATTGGTTTTAACGGTGGCCCTATCACCATTACCCAGCCAGACCTTACTGGACTAGAAAAAATAGCAGTCAACACACTGCTTGCAGGTATGTTTGGTGGATTAACGTCTATGTTTATTGGACGGATCCGAGATGGATTATTTTTCCCAATTCGTACCATTAATGGAACCTTAGCGGGATTAGTTGGCATTACCTCAGGGTGTCATGCGGTATCACCAGAAAATGCTATTATTATTGGTATGATTTGCGGTACGGTGGTTGTTGTTTCCACCTACATCGTAGAGCACAAGTTAAAGCTTGACGATGTTATTGGCGCTGTATCCGTACATGGCGTATGTGGAGCTCTGGGCACCGTTTTAACAGGTGTTTTTGCTACAGAATATTACCTCAATGGCAATAGCAGAGCTCAACAAATATTAGTACAACTTGAAGGAGTTGTCGCTGCATTTTTGTGGTCATTTAGTATTGCTTATCTTGCTTTTAAACTATTGGACAAAACCATTGGCCTACGCGTTTCCAAGAAAGAAGAAATAAAAGGCCTGAATGTAGCAGAACATGGTGCAACTCTTGGAACCGGAGAGCTTCAAAACAAACTCCATAAAATTGCACATTCGAAATTTAAAAAACATATTCGCCTTGATGAAACCACGGGCGATGAATCAGCAGAACTAGCCTTGCAAATAAATCCATTCTTAGACAAAATACATGATCTAATGACCAAAGCCTCCAAGCGCTCTAAGAAACTTGCCATCGCGAAGGAAAATGCTGAATCTGCAGTTAAACTCAAATCTGAATTTCTTGCCAATATGAGCCATGAAATTCGTACCCCCATGAACGGAGTTATTGGCATGACCAATTTATTGGTCAAAACTCCTATGACAAAACAACAACGTTTTTATGCTGATAACGTCCTTAATTCAGCAGAGTTTTTATTGCAGCTAATTAACGACATTCTTGATTATTCTAAAATTGAAGCCGGAAAGCTCGATATGGAGCACGCCCCGTTTGATTTTCATAGAATCATCGAAGAAACAGCTAGCATGATGGTAGTGAATGCACAAAACCAAGGAATTGCACTCATGCTGCATATTCATCCCGATGTACCTCAACATATCATTGCCGACTCTGCTCGTATTAGACAAATATTATTTAATCTCTCTAGTAACGCTATTAAATTTACTAGAAAAGGATATGTACTTATTGAAGTTGGCGTTGATAATCAGTCATCCACATCTGCTGATATATACATAGCAGTTCACGACACCGGTGTTGGTATTCCAAAAGATAAGCAACACATTATTTTTGATAAATTTAGCCAAGCCGACAGCTCAACAACACGTAATTTTGGTGGCACAGGTCTTGGGCTTGCCATTTGCACGCAATTATCACAAATGATGGGAGGTGGCATCTCTGTAGAAAGCACCGAAGGCAAGGGTTCTACGTTTAAAGTTAATATAACCCTTGATATTGATACTCAGGCTACACCTTACCACTATCAAGGACCACTCCAAGGAAAGTCGTTACTACTCATCGATTCATGTGACGCTAGTTGTAAACTCACGACAGACCTTGCGTGCCATTTCAATATGCAAGCTACGTGTATTTCATCTGCAAAAGAAACATTTAGTAACCCAGAGATCATTGATGAAAACAAACAATTTGATTACATTATTATTGCCTATGACGGCAATGCTTACAACCTTTCCAAAGAGCTCAAACATTTATTAAATCACTTAGAGCATCACAACCAACCCCTCATCATGCTATGCGACAAAGATGATGAGGAGTTCAAAAAAACGGCCGTGGAGAACGCATTTTGCGGCTACCTTGAAAAACCGTTACTGCGCCATGAATTTGAATCTATCCTTATTAAAGTTGACCAGCTTCGTAACAACAAAGAAATAACACTTATTGATAAATATTATGGCGAAGAAATGGTAGAGGGAGTCTCCGACCAAGATTCTATTTTCTTTAGTGGCGTACACATACTGGTAGTGGATGATAATAATATTAATCTTCAAGTGATAACCCCCATGCTAGAAGATATGGATTGCAAAGTAACCACCGCCACAAACGGTAAAGAGGTCTATGAAATTTATTGCACCGATGAAACCGTTGATCTTATATTTATGGACTGTCAAATGCCTGAAATGGACGGTTATGAAGCCACTGCAGCCATTCGTACATTTGAAGAAATGAGCAAACGCACCCGCACACCTATTGTAGCCTTAACTGCAAATGCCATGCAAGGGGATAAAGAAAAATGTATTGCAGCCGGGATGGATGATCATGTTGGCAAGCCGATTCACCATGAAGATGTAAAGCACGCTCTTACTACTTGGATACCAGAAAGCAAACAGAGTACCAATGCAACATCACAAGAACCATCCGCCGAACCAGTCGACGGCAACACACATAGCCCTCAAGAAAAAGAAGTAGCTGATGATCTACTTGACCTTAATGCTCTTGAATATTTGCACTCTATGGTAAAAGACAGCTTTGATAGTATTATTGAAGAATATATCAACAGCGCCACCGAAACCATTCGTGATATACATGACGCTTTTGAAAAGCATGATTGTGAAGCTCTCATGCAAGAAACCCATAAATTAAAATCCACTTCCGGGCAGGTCGGCGCCAAACCATTACAAACACTGCTCAAAGACCTTGAACAATGCGGTAAAGACAACAACCTAGATAAAGCTCAAACACTCATCGACAATTTGGATGAATTATTTGAAGATAGTATGCATGCCATCCGAAACGCCATGAAATCATAATTCATGGCAACTCATCCATCAAAACTGATACCCAAACCGTGTCATCATGATTAGTTCTGAGTCGGCATTGGCCACATGATTCGGTTGATGCCTAAGCATAGCCGATGTTTGTATAAACATATCCTCACCCAAGTTCGCACGATAAAACCCTTCTAGATCAATTTCTTGACCCGACGGCGTTAGGTCTAAGGCCCTGGTACTGTAATATATATTTTCATCAACATCAGTATGTGTAGCCACCCTAATATTGGCACTACCACTTGTTACACGCAGCGGCTGGGCTACCACCAATCCCCAAGAAGTCTCTTTATCTTGATGTAAAAATCCAAGAGCAAAACTTTCACTTCTTATGTCCGAAAAATCATTCCATAATGATAATTTTCCAGGTGATGGCTTAGAAGTACCCGAGGTATACTGAAATACTATTTTATCTTCTTTGGTTACCTCATATGACCCAGACAAACCAACAAACCATGTAGGCGTCCCTTCACCAATGGCAAATGCACCACCCGCTCCAGTTCCCAAAAAAGTACTTTGCTCAACCATATGTCCTACATCAATCCCCAAACCAATATCTTGGGATAATTTAGCACTCACTCCAAGCAAGAATCCCGTACTTGCTCCATGAGTTGTCTCATCATCTGCGGAACTAATAAAATTAACACTACTAACTTGAATATCATTATTTAGTGATAGCTCGTTGATTAATGCAACATTATCATCTCCGGCCAGCCCCAAAAAGGCATTTCCCGTAAGGGCCGCATTTTGCATAAGTCCGTCTTGCGTGTTGAATGCCGCAAACCCGTATTCTTTGTCCACTGGTGCATTCATTATAGCCTGAATAGCATGATTATCGCTCTCAAAAGCCAATGAACCACGAAAATTAATATAATCATCGTCCAAGTCACCTTCAATCATTCGTGCCACATCATCAATGTGCCGAGTATCAAACTGACCGTCGACTATATTATTGGCTGGCACACGCACCGATAATTGCAATTGTTCGGTTAGTGTAACAGAGCTATCGTATAATTGGCGTCCAAAATCAAACATTCTTTTTGCTAGCTCTGGCTGGTGTGTAGCTGTGTCATTTACGGCAAATGAGTAAAAACGGTTTATTTCATCCAATGCTCCAAATCGTAACCCGCTACTACTAATGGCATCACCAAAGGCTGCATTAGTTGTAATAATGCTACTTGCTACTTCTACAGTGGCTCCTGATTTTGTATCCCCTATCACCGCTGATGTACTGCCTTCTGGAGCAAGTGCAGCCCCAACATCTAAAATGCCCTGGCCATAAATTTCTTCTTGGCCGGGACGTTTTTGTGCGGTATCAAAAATTCGTTCTACTGCAGCCTGAGGATTTGCCATAAAGGATGGAAATGTTTCTAACAACAAACTCAGTGCAGCCGACACGTGCGGCGCAGCAAAGGATGTCCCACTTAGTGCTATATAGCCAGGGCTAAATACCGTATCGCTGTTACTGTCTGGATGATTTGTAATTTGTAATGCAATATTTGGGTCACCGGTAGTGTAAATAAAATCACCAGGCGCAGCAATACAAAAAGCGGCCGCTGCACCACACCGGTTGGAGGCTCCTCCACCGACGGTAAAATTATCCACAATATTATTATCACCATCAACTGCAACAACCGTAACCCACAATTTTTCAAATGCATCTCGGTCAGCTGCATCTGCAATCAACGGCAAACCTGAACGCGGAGTAACATTATTAAAACCCGAATTACCTGCCGCAAACACCACAATGGTGTTGTTCTGAACCGTATTTTTATATGCGTTATATTCTGATGATGTTAGCACTTCATCCCAACTATCAAAGTCGGTTACATCTAATGGCGCCCCCCAACTATTATTAATAATATTCACCGCCTGGTCATTGACCGCATAATTAAGTGCCTGCACAATATTACCTACCAATAATGTGCCATTTTCATCAGCAGCCTTAATGGCCACCAATTCAGCACCGGGTGCAAGCCCATCAATACCAAAACCATTATCGTTAGTGGCACTAATCACTCCTGTTACCCACGTACCATGCGCATTACTCAACGAACTGCCAATGGGGGTTGCATCCTCACCACCATCCACAAAATCACGACTAATACCAGGATCTGCAACTATATCTGGGTGATCAAAAAATAACCCTGTGTCTATCACTGCGATTTTGGTTCCTGCACCCGTTACAGTCACGTTTTGTGCATTAATTTGAGCCAATGTTGGAGCCTGCAATGCCGGAATGGAACCAGAGAAATTAAAAAAAGTATTTCGAGCTGGAGTATCTTGTCCGCCTGAGGATGTATCATCGCCACTTTCTTGACCACCATCTGACTGACTATTATCTTCTTGATTATTATCTTCATCATTATTGGGCGCTGCACTAGCTGCAGCATCACCTGAGCCACCACCGCCAGCGGCAGCAGCAACTCCGCCTCCTGCGGCAGCAACTCCTAAACTGGTTAATATGGTAGTACTACTTAAACCGCCACCGGATGCAACTACTAACGGCAGCCCAGCCTCTGTAACCTCTACGGTTACAGCACCTGCATCAATGGCAAGCGCACTATTAACTGCATTTTGCTCAATAGCATAATCAAGTGCGGTATTACCCGCTTTGTCGGTAATATCAATATCAATACCAGCCTTAACCAACATTTTTATGGTGGATTCTTTATTATGCTTAGTAGCCACATGTAATGCGGTATGCCCAAGCTCATTTGTGGCATTAATATTAATGCCCTCTTGTGTCAGTAACTGCTGAACAACATTATTTTTTCCTAGCCTAGCAGCTGAAATGAGCGGCGTATCGCCCTTAACAACAGCAGCAAGTGGAGTTGCCTGAGCAGCTAATGAGCACAATAAACACCCAATAACCAAACACAATGTTTTAACATTTATCACGAGCACCTCCACTCACCACTTAACTATTACGAAAAAAAGAATAGACGCATATCCTTTTTTTGCTCATTATACCTTTGTGATCGCCACCACTGCCTTAAGCGCCCGCATTGCCCTATCAATGCTTCTTGCGAAGCAAGGCTCAGTAAGGCCCCAACATCCTTACCGAGCACAAGGGAACGCGGGGTTACCGATCCGCAAGGCAGTGGTGGTCGGTCCAAAGGCGTTGTTGGGGTAACAACGGAAGCGCCAGGTTCACACCCAGCCTTCACAAGTTGGTTCCGTCCACTACAATTATTATTTAGCTTATCATTATCATTTAGCCGTTGCATTGTTGGCGCATTTTTACTCATAAAACTTACCTCGCCAACAACAATGCATTTTTTAACTATAAAACAACTAGTTGAACCAGACACATTAGAAGTATATGGGGATACATGCTGTCTGCGCACTAATTTTTGCGCATGTACCGCCACAAACCGCATACAAGCTAAAGTCTTGGTCACAACAAACTGAAATACAACAATAAATACTTTATTTATATCATTCCTTTGGTATACGCTACTAAGCACAACGAATGCAAACCCCTGTCCATTTTTCCTATAAAAGCCTGTTCTGGCCGTTCATCCATACATAGGTGATGGGGGGTAGTTGTCAACGCTTTTTTAAACCCACATTCATATTCAGTTCTGCTTATTATTTATCACCCTAGCTAACCAACTGTTTTTAAATCATATACACCCCAATCATTTCATGATGCTATATTTCACCTTAGCCATGCTCAAAGCACGCTACGCACACCTTGAAGGGCAACATCGCAAACTACCACTTTCATCGAACTTCATACTTACTCATAAGCACTAAAGGTGTTTTTATTTTGAGGTAGTATATCTCTGTCATTTATTCAATTTTTAACTTTACATCGTTAAGAGCTAGCATTAGTTGTTAATACTCAAGTTTTAAAAAATAATCATTTTAAAGAGGACAACCAATTATGCCAGGTACAAAAGCATTTGTAGTTAAGGATAGTCATGAACTAGCCCACTTTCTTAAAACACACTGCATCGAAACACTCTGGGCACAGTACTCAACATTTGACGGCCAAACACGCGAAGAGCAAGTAGTGATGACTGGTAGAACTCCTGAAGAAGTGGCAGAATTTGTTTATAATCAAAATTTAGGAGTAGATGGGTCTTCTGTAGGTTTTCAAAAAGTAAATAGTACCGGATTGCGTTTAGCAGCAGAAGAAAACGCTCGCATAGGAATTACTGAAAAAGAGACAGCCGTTATTCAAGTTGGATCTTTCTTAGAAAATGGAGAACCATTCCTAAATGATCCCGCACGCATTAATCACAAGGCTCAACAGGCCCTTAAGGATAAACACGGTATAACAATCAATGTTGGATTAGAACTTGAAGGTTTTTTATTAAAAGACGGCAAACGTTTAAATCAAGACCGTAGCAATACTGCATATCATGGACGGCATACACTTGACCCTCAAATGGCAAAATTCCAACAAGAAGTTGCTACAAGATTAGTAAAAAGCGGAATTAATTGCCAATTTACACATAATGAAGTTGCTACCGACCAATTTGAACTTGGCGTGTTATTTGAAACAGCAGAAGAAAAATCCCGCACCATCATGCTTCAACGCCAAATTTGCGAACAAGTTGCTTCTGAAATGGGATTAGAGGTTGACTTTACACCCAAGCCTTTTGACGGAATTAATGGCAGTGGTATGCATTATAACTTTTCCATTCAGGATGCCGAAGGTAACAATTTATTCAAAAAGGACAAGGACAAAGATGGTCTAAATAAATTTTCAAGACAGATCGGTTTTTCCGTATTAGAACATATCCAAATGCTTCAAGCATTTGCTAACCCAGTATATGATAGCCATAAACGACTTGTTGAAGGCATGGAAGCACCTGTGGCCGGCGTCATGGGACCAAGCAATCGCTCGTGCGCTATTCGTATTGTGGGAGATGGTAACTCCAGCCGCCTAGAACTGCGCTTTCCTGATCCCATGGCAAACACACAATTACTCTCGGCCGCCATTGCTATGGTTGTTGGTGAAGCCATGGATAAAATAAAACAAGGGATAATTGCAAATCCTCCTGTAACTGATGAAGATGTATTTGAAATGGACGAAGCCAAAAAGAAAGAGCTTGGCGTTGTTCAAATGGCAACAGGAGAAAATGCCCTTGCAACAGCCCTTACATCTCTTTTAAGTGAAAAAAGCACGGAGCTTCTTACTCAAGGTGGTGTATTTGATGAGAGTTTCTTTGACAGTTACGCAAAAGAACGTACCGCAGCATGGGAAAAAGACAAGGCACAAGCTCAAAAACAAGAGGCTGCTGAACCAGATACCGATCTAACCGAGGCAAGACTCAGAGTCCTTACACTATCAAATGCAGCACTTTCTGAACAAGTAACAAGCCAAGCTGCGGAAATAAAAAGCCTTAAGCAGCAGGTTGGTATGATACTTGAGTTAAACCAAGAATTCCGTGGATTATTAGATAGCATAAAGGATAATCTCGAACAAAACCTAAGAGCTGCCTAATATGAAACATTTATTTATTGAAAAAATCAAAAACAGCCGCAACTACACCTTCGAACAATTAGAAGGTGTAGATGCGGCTGGCAATCCGCAATTTGCTTTTGGGGTTTTTAACAAAGCGCATTTTGATGACATTGCAAATGACCTTTATAGTGGCAACATAAAATTTAACGACCTTGATAAACATGGTGTTATTATTTACGAAGGTTCAGGAAAACCAACTCATGAAGATGTGCAAAAAGCACATCAGATATTTAAAAGGGATTGTTTGGCGTAATAATCTGTATCTATTGAGAAAGACAGATTTGTGATAATCTGTCTTTCTCAATAGATACAGATTTTATTTATGGAAGCATTATTACTAACCATTATTGAAGAATCGCAAAGCTTTATTGCTTCAATAGATTCTATACATAGGGTTAATGAGCCTTATCAAACTTCCCAAATTCTAGAAAGTGTAGCACTTGCTGGTGCACTACTTGATTTGATGGGAAAAAAGTATGTGATGCAGCAACCACAATATGGTCTTTCATACCCTCAACATGAGTACGTAGCACCGCAACCTTACCATCATCATCGCCCGGAATAATGAGCGATGACACGGGATCAATGGAGCTATTACCAGCAATAACACCAAGCTCATAATAACAATGATCGCCAACTAGTTCTTTTATATGTTGACTGCTCGTGGTGGTAAGTTCCTGTCCTGCAGGCCCGTAGATAGCTTGGTAAACCGGATTATCATGAACTGCGTCAGCCACCTCTGAGCCACCATTGGGTGCCGCAAGCTGAATCACACGCCCTATATTATCCATGCGATACTTGTGCAGTACCCCCCGCACCATAATCCCACCCATGGAATAGCCGATGAAATGAACTTTAGGTGCTTGAGAAATGTCCGTTTTAATATCATCATAAATGATATCAACCAACTGACTCATAGTATAATCTGTTGATGGATAATCTACATTAACAACCTTATAACCATTGTGAGTTAAAACCTCTACCAGCGGCTCCATATGCGAACTACTACGGGCAATTCCGTGCAACACCACCACAACCGATTGCTCCGCATAGCTAGGCTGGCAAATAAACAGCAACAGAAAAATAATTTTATAACATTTAATCGGCATGATGTAGGTCCATTTGCAAACTAATTAACGACGCCATTTGCAACAAAGACTGTGACTTAGGTGACGTTTTACGCCACACCAAAGCAATGTCCCGTTTGGGCGATTGTGGTTTAATGTTAATATACGCCAGTCCATCATGATTCCTTATTGCGAGTCTTGGCATTAACGTTACCCCAAGATTACTAGCCACCATCTGACGCAGTGTCTCTAAACTACTTGCCCTAAAATCTTGTCGTTCATTGATACCTGCCAAACGACATACTTCTAAGGCCTGGTCACGCAAACAATGCCCATCACTAAGCAACATCCAATCGGCATCTTGAATCTGATCCATTGACACACTGCTTAAGTCCGCAATAGGATTATCCTTACTTACTGCCAATAAAAATTCATCTTCATATACTTTATGTACCATCAGAGCGTCGTCTTGAATTGGCAACGCTAGAAGCGCAGCATCTAAAGAACCATCTTTCAGCCGCGATATTAAGTGGTCTGTTTTCTCTTCCACCAAATATAATTGCAACTTAGGATATTTTTCTGAAATACTGGGAACAATTTTTGGCAACATATAAGGTGCGAGTGTCGGAAACGCACCAAGCTTAAATGGACCAGAAAGTGGATCTTGGAAACGCTCTGCAAGCAATTTGATGTCATTGGCTGCTTGAATCACATCTTTTGCTCGCGCTACAATTTGCTTGCCCCGCTCTGTAATTAGCAATGACTTATTGGTGCGCTCAAAAATAACTACACCCAAATAATCTTCAAGCTTTTTGATCTGCATACTAAGGGCCGGCTGACTGACATGGCAAGCCTCAGCAGCTTTACCAAAATGGCCAAACCGTTCAACAGCAACAATATATTCAAAGTCACGTATATTCATAATATCATAAGCATAACTTATCATTGATATAAAATCAATATATTATACATATCATTGCTATGCACCTATACTCTTAAACATATAACAGTTTCTAAATGAATTTAGAAAATACTATCACAACAAACCAATAATAAATTTAGGAGTTATAATTATGTTAGGTGTCGGAGAAAATTTCCCTACTTTTAATGTAAAAGCAACCACAAGCAAACCACTTGCTGATATCAGCATTGATAACGTATTTGAAGATATTACAAACAAAAGCTACCCTGGAAAATGGCTGGTAGTATTTTTCTACCCAAAGGATTTCACATTTGTATGCCCCACAGAAATTGCTGCATTTGGCGATCTTAATGACGAGTTTCAAGACCGTGACACGCAAATATTGGGCGGCAGCACTGATAGTGAATTTGTACACTGGGCATGGCGTAAACATCAAGAAGAGCTAAAAGACTTACCATTTCCGTTACTTGCTGACGTAAAACGCGAACTTACAAGTGAATTAGGCATTCTTGATAAAAACGAAGGTGTTGCTCAACGTGCAACCTTTATTGTTGACCCAGATGGCATTATTCGCCATGTCAGCGTCAATGATTTAAATGTTGGTCGCAATCCAAAAGAAATATTGCGCGTATTAGATGCACTTCAAACCGATGAATTATGCCCATGTAATTGGAGCAAGGGCGAAGAAACCATAGACTTAAACGAAGCAACGAAGGAGTAAATATCATGTCTATCTCTGATTTACGCAAAACCCTTGGCGAATATGCCAAAGATATCAAAATTAACCTAGGCAATGTGCTTTCTGAAGAAGGTGCACCAGGGCTTAATGAAGAACAAATCTTTGGCACAGCGCTGGCTTGTATATATGCCACAAAACATGAAGACCTCATTAAAGCCGCCTTGGACGATGCTAGTAATAAACTTGACGATGCACATATTAACGCAGCAAAAGCTGCTGCAACAATTATGGGTATGAATAATATTTATTACCGATTTGTGCATTTATCTGAGGATAAAGAGTTTTTAACTATGCCTGCAAATCTAAGAATGAATGTGATTAATCAATCAGCTATTGAAAAGGCAGATTTTGAACTCTATTGTCTAGCTGTATCAGCTATCAATGGCTGTGGCATGTGTATTACAGCTCACACTCGTGAACTCCTTGCCGCCGGCTTCACAAAGCAGGCAATTCAGTCGGCCATTCGCATAGCAGCTGTTATCAACGCTACAGCACAAGCTTTAGTTATCAATTAGGAGAAATGACCATGGAAAGTTTACATCGCGTACTTGCAGATAGTTACGCACTCTACTTAAAAACACAAAATTACCACTGGAATGTGACCGGCCCGAACTTCAAAAGTTTGCATGAACTATTTGAACTACAATACACTAACCTTGCTGCCGCCATTGACGAGATTGCAGAACGCATCCGTACACTTGGCGACAAAGCACCAGGAACATTTGACGCCTTTGCCAAGCTTACTGTCATTAAAGATGGCGATGCCAATGCAAGTGCTTCCCAAATGGTTTCGGACCTTGAAGCAGACCAGCATAAAATTATCACCTCACTGAAACAGGTTCTTGATGACGCACAAGAAAATGGTGATGAAGGCACCATCGCACTTATCGGCGAACGTATCTCCGTCCACGAGAAAAATGCCTGGATGCTTGCTAGTAGTAAGTAATCTTTATAACTAATCTATAAAACCATTAACGCCATGAACATTACGTTTATGGCGTTAATTTTTTATTAACCATTGCATGACATAATACGCTTAATAAGCCCACTTAAATTACATAAAGGTTATTATGTCTTACAAAACTACACTTTCTTTGGCCATGATTTTAACGCTTGCTACCGGCACTGCATGGTCGCAACCTGATTATGAGGCTATGCCATCAATGGAAGCCGTTGAAGAAAGCATCCGTGAAGCTGAAGAGTCAGTAAATGAGTCAATCGAACATACTCACCAAGAAGTAGAGTCTTCAAAAGAACAGATGCAGAACGAACAACAGCAAATGCCGCAACAGTTACCTCAGGAGCCATATAATGACTACTAATACCAAAGAAAAACTCATTGCCTATATCACCGCTTCACTTCTTTGTGCACGAGCTTAAGGCCATGTATAAACTTGCAACCACCATTATTGTTCTTCTTTTTGCTGGCACCATTTCTTTGGCCAAAGCACATAAAGAGCACCTGGAAGGTAACAATGAGTTTAGACATCTACAATATAGTGATACTAACTACTAGTTAGTATCACTACTTAATTTCAAAAATGCTCCAATCGGTCATTTGATCGTCATTAAATGACCGTGCATGCGCAAGCTCCAATCGAAGAATTCCATCTGCACGGTTTGGAATGCCAAACCGCATCACACCCTCAGGAGTGTTCCAGTCAAGTATTCTTACAAAATTTCCTAACTGCAATTGATCCGTAAGATCTGGCATAAAGTCACCCTTCTCTATCCGTTGACTTGGCCTACCATATTGTTTGATTAATAAGTCTCTTACTTTATGGTATAGACGTTCAAACGTTTGATGAGTACTTCCAATATTATCGGCCTCAATAATAAGCGCCGAACGCTCCAAGTACGGAATAACACGTTCCTTTTGTGTCTGTAGTACCAAACGTTGACGATGCGCAATATGATCAAATAATGATGTCTCATATACCAAATAACCCCCCTGTACCGTAGGGTTTTTTATATTACTTGCAGCCAACCGTTTTTGGATATCTGCCAACAGAACTCCTGGAGCAAGCTCAAGCATTTGGGGCAAATGCTGCTTATAAGACTTTGGAACCGTAACCTTAGAAGCTTTAATGATTTGAGCAGAAGCAGGTTTATTAAAATGATAACTCCAACTAGCTCCAAATTTATACGCATGTGTATCATCATACTGATCAGGACTACGGTCATAGGCCGAAATATCTGCCGCAAAACGATGATTCTTATAATGATAACTATAAGCTGCAGATGCCCTAATGGTGTCTACATCAACACTTGTAATTGAACTTGGATCCTGACTTAAAAAATTATAGGACAATTTTAAATGATGCTTATCTTTTTGCAGTGACAACGCAATATTTGGATTTAGGGATGTTGAACGGCTGCCATCGGCAGTTAGATACCTTGCTACAAAATTGGGAGATATTGAACCATTCAAACTTGAGTCATCATCATGAAATTGATAGAAAAATCCCATTGAAACTTGACGAGTAATATCATTAGAGCCATCTATTGATTTTACTATATTACCCAGAGCAGCTGCTTGCACCGACACTGATTTATTTACGGGTGCTTTGGCGTTAACTGACAACGAACTGGTTTTTGTATCAACTGTATGGTTTTTATCCGCTACGTCACTAATAAACCCACTCACCCCAACATTCAGACCATCTATAAATTGCCCCAATATTGGCCCCGAAACATTCAATCCTTTGAGGTGCGTATCTGTTGGGTTTAATGTCTCAAGATCATCACGATAGTGCTCTAATCGTGCTTTGGCAATAACTCCTGAGTCAAACCTCCATGACGCAGATGACGTAACCGCCCGATGATCGGATAGGATATTCGCCCCCCTGGGACGATAATCATGATCATATTCCTCAAACTGAATATGATAGGATAATGGCACATTATGAAACCTACTACTAGCTGATAAAAATATTGCATTACCTTCTTGGTCAGTACGCTCCCCCCTAGAGCTACCACTATTATGGTCCCCCATAAATCTTCCTAACTCTGCTTCAATAATAACATCTTGCATATTGGATTTAAATGGCATTTCACCCGCAATACTCATAACTTGCTGCACACGAGCAGGCCGAGAGAACGTATCATTTGATTCACGGTAATTCCTGGTCCAATTAACACTTAGTGCTCCTTGGTCAGCTTTTTCTACCAACCATGAAAATCCTGAATATACGTCTTTGTCTTTATCAAGGTCACGATAGTCATTATCAACCACTCCTGAAAATAACTGAATTGAATGATCTCCGATCGCCTCTCCTACATCCGGATGAAATTCCACCTGCACTCCTTTGAGCCCCCGGTGCACAGTACGCAAGCTCTGATATGCCAAAAAATCACCACCATGCAATCTATATGGAACAAACCCATCTCCTTTTTCCCATATCATATTGGCACGTTCTACAATAAGGTCACGTTTAACAGCGCGGTAATCTGAATAATTCACTACTGCAGATATTGACCCTTTATAATGCTCATAAGCAGAAACTTTTCGTGAGTAACTCGTATTTAAATCCACATAGTTATCGGCACCTTGTGAAGGATAAGGATTAATCGCCTTGTTGCCATATGTTTGGTATAAGTTATAATGATACTTACTGCTTCCTTGAATGTCCCACTCGTCAAGTACTTGCTCACCAACCACTTGTGGCTGCTGAGCAATGGACGGATTAACAGAACCCATCAATACACACCCTGATAATACTATAAATTGTAACTTCATTTACTACCACTGACTTGGTGTTTGCACTACTTGTATAATAAATTCATTACTTCCATTTAATTTTTGGTAACCACGATTGATATCTTCAAACTCTATTTGGGTCTCAACAATAGCAGACACCTTACTAATAATTTGCGGAGGGTTATCCACATCATGTGGAATAAATTGCTGCTCAAGTGTTGAAATACCCTGTATGGAAATAGGCTTGATAACCGCATCTTTAGGAAAATCTTTTGTTAAAGCATCAAGCAACCGTGACTTATTGATAAAATGATCATCAAGTACTTGCTCTAATGTTCCATTATTATATGCGTTTAAAATGTAATGGATAGACTGCCTCACAAGCTCATGGTCTACAGGTCTTAACATAACATGCTGATAGGCCTGTATTTTATTGGCTTGATCTTGGCCATGCTGTGGCACATGCATTGGATTAATCGAACGAAACCCTCTTGCACACACATCATTGTAACCACCCAGCAAAATAACAACCATGAAGATCCATGTCACACGCATTGCTTTTTTATCCCCTCTTATTAGCACCCCTATTCACGATCAGAATATATTGTAAATTTTATATGCTGCTAGTTATTGTTATTACTATTACTGGTTTGAGTATCTCCTTTTACGCCAGTATTTTGGGCATGCGTGTGCGATGCTGATTCAGTACCAGTTTGCGCAGCCACCACATCTGCAGTGATATCCGTAAAATGAAATGGATTTGTTGTATCTGCAGTTTTACTAGCTGCCTGGGTAGTACTGTCATGAAGTAAAGGCGTAATATGCAGCAAACGTATTGTTGTTTTATCGAACTGAAGGTCTTTGTATGGATTTTTTTGATCCACAACAACGTCACGAGCATGAACCACGCTAACATTGACAAAAAAAACCAACAACCACGTCATGACAATAAATTTATTTTGCACAAGCTCCCCCTTCTCTTACCCTTAATCAACAACCACAATAGTATGTATGTGTTATATTATTTTTCAAGCACTTTACCCCTAAGCAGCATAATAAGCTCATTCAGATGTCGCTCCTGAATATCACGTAAGTTACCAAATTTCACATGTTCACCGGGTGTATCCGGGTTCACCTCAATTCCCCACAACGACTTATCATCATAGGGTAATGTACCATAACGCAAATCTCCCAATACATTCTCTTTACCTGGATATTCGTAGATATATCCTTGTGAGAAATAAGCAAACCGGCGAATATCTTCACGCTGAACCGAATCACTTGCAAGCTGTGGATAAATTGCCTCAGGATCAATCACTGGCACCGACGTACCTTGATATAATATTACAGGAACAAAAGGTGTCACCAGTAGTGCATCTATGTAATAAGTATCACCCGATGCATACACACTTCGCCATAATATATTATTTCCAATGGTTGGGTTAAATAATATACGATCAATCACATGTCCTCTTTCTTGGGCTAACTGCTTCACATAATGATGTACTCGGTATTGATTTGCCATACCAACACCCAAATAACATATTGCCATGCATAAACCCACGCGCATTAATTTGGATGATTTTCGCCACAAACATAAGCCAATAAAGAGTAATAATGTAAGCGTAAAAATGGGGTCAACAATTGAAATAATATTCCATGCCACTCGCTCATCTGAAAAAGGCCAATACAACCTAGTGCCATAACTGGTGCAAGCATCAAGCAATCCGTGAGTCGCATATCCTAATGTAGTATACAGATAGGTTAGCTTAAATGAGGCTTGCATGCGTGTACACAGCCATAAAAACAATGCCACAAGCAATCCACCTATGGGAATAAACGCCAATGCGTGTGTAAAATGCCGGTGATATTCTATGGAAAATAATGGGTCATTAGCCTTCCTAAATAACACATCAAGATCTGGAGCCATACCTCCAAGAATACCGCAAATAGCTGCGTATTTGAGTTTATCCTTTGGCGCTGCTACCATTGCTACAGCAGCCCCTAATGCTCCTTGGGTTAATGGATCCATCTTTACTTCCTAATATTAATTATAATGCACTGCAGCCACAACAAGCATACGCCACTAGAGCTTTCAGGGTCAGTATATTTATCATACCCACCATTAATAACAAGAAGCTGTAGGTTTTTGTTTGAATTTTAAACACATAACTGGCAAATTATTAATATGTTAACTAAAATGATAAATTAACGTGACGAGTAACACTCTATTTAATGACTATCTAAAACCCATTGGCGTAGGTTGGGGAATATCACTAGGCCTTACCCCCATTGCTTTTAGTAGTAATTATCTTTCTGTACTGGTTGCAACTGGTAGAGCCAGTATGTACAGACAAGCTTTGTCCCTTGCATATGAAAGTCCTGGTAGTGGTTTTAAATTTCATCTATTAAAGGAGATGGCTCGCGTAGCGATTAAAGTTCCTCTTGTGCGTATAGCAAGACCATGGATAAATGAGCAAGCACAGCAATATAATATGCCAAAAACCGGAGATATTGCTTATGCCACCTTGTATGCTAGTGTTACTGAAACAAGTACCAATTTTCTTGAAAAAGCTAAAGTACATGAGCAAATGCGGTCTGGCACAAACGGAAACTTTACTGGCACTATCGCAGGTATAGTACGACTTGTTCCAGGATATAGTTTATGGACATATAGTTGTCGGCAAATTGATAACTATTTAGAAGACCAGGGCCAGAACCCTCATGACTTTAAGTTTCTTCCTATACGCGCCACTGTTATTACCCATGTTTCTTTAGCTCCAACTTACTGCATTAGCAGACTTAGACTTGAAATGCACACAGGTTATGCAGCAAAAGCACTTGGCACGCCAGCACCTGTTAACTATAGCTACCTTGAAGCATTCAAAAATATCATAAACTCATCCCAAGGCCTACGTGGGCTATATGCAGGGTATTTAGCTAAATCTGTCTGTGTATTATCCGCCACCACCTGCACCCTCTTTTGCATAGGATACGATAAACAATCAACTCCGCTGACTTTTTTCGACCATATTACATCCGTTCAATTTCCTAAGAATGAAACCGAACAAATGCTAATGTTTAGCGGCTAACGCAAATACCCTAACGTTCCTGAAAAGAATCTGGTTGTGCTAATCTAGCCTGCAGATCAGCAATCAGATCATCTGCCAATTGAGCCAGTCCTTCTTTTTTCTCTAATGGTAATTGTGATATGCGTTTAAGATCATCAGAATAATTTTCTCCTGATAATTCCTTTATTTTATCAACCCTATCTTGCCATTCGTTATCTATTTCAACTTGGTTTTGCACAGAACATGCAGCTTGTTCTTTCCTTAGTGTATTCTCATGCTCAGAAGACGTATAAGATGGTTGTTTGTAATCAAAATATCCTCCTTCTTGGCCATTATAACATCCACCATACCGAAGAACACGTGCCGCATCTTGAGCATCTCTCATACTAATATACATTTCTAGATTATCATTAAAAATCCCTATTAAATCCATCACTGATGCTTTCGGGGCATACGCACGCACAGTAATATCGTCTAAAGAAGTTTGAGCTCGGGCATCATTATATCTTTTATTATAGCCAGCTTTTGTTAGACGACTCGTTCCTCTAGATTGCCATGAACTATCACCCGTTGCATGTCTCATTGCCTTGGTTTTATCATGCGCATTATCTTTTCTAGCAGGTCCAGAATTAATCAACAAATCATTTTGCCCACTGCCTAATAAAGGAATAGGATTAATATCACCAACATACTGATCTTCCCAACGTGGAGAATGTCCCAAAAAAGGATCGTATGGTGCATTGTATTTAGAAGGAGATGCTTTCCTGGACTGTCTGTTTTGCTGTTCACCTATTAACCGGTGTAATTCTTCATTATCTATATACCCATCATTAGCAGTACCTTCGTGAGAACCATGATGATGAGCGCCAGGATCAGCATCCATATACCCCTTCTCATTAAGCGTGTCATAGTAAGGACGATGCTGAGTATCGTCAACACCATCCACCGGGTAAGTACTGGCATCCATATTATCAACAATATGTCCATCAACAATTAAATAGCCATCTTTATTCATATAAGCGTGATGAGTATGGCTAGTATCAGAAGAAAGAAATGTTCCCGTGTTTCTCACTACATCTGCATATGATTGCTGGGCAGCATCATTGGACCCAGCAATAATAGCCCTACCCATATCAACACGACCACCTTCAAGCGTTTGCTTGACAGCATCTTTAGTAATACCAGAAGCAAATGCTGCAGATATATCACCTCCGCCTGCTTCGCTGACACCAGCTCCAACAAAGCCTGAAGCAGCCCCTACCGCCCCGTTTTCAAGTAATTTATGACCTTCAACCGGCCTTCCGTTCATTAATTCATTCGACGCATAGCCAGCAGCTGAACCAGCAAATCCTCCTGCGGCGCCAACCGCCATTTGTCCACCGCCTGCACCAGCTACAACATCGCCAGCACAACCTGCAGCTCCTGCTGCTATTACATTAGTGGCTATTTGTTTGCCATCAACTGTTTCTCCCTGGGCAGTTTGAACTATTGTGGTAGCGGCAGCCGAACCTAAAGGTGCTAGAGGTCCTCCAATTAAACCACCTGCAGCGGCAGCAGTAACTTTTGCTGCAGTTTTTGCGGTTACCACTTGCTCACTTACTTGAACATAACTTTCAGCATATGATTTACTAGTTCTTGATATATGATCTGCTTTTTCATTTAAACGTCGATGGGTTGCATCATCCCCAAGAGCTCCAGCAACATGACCACCAAGTTTTAGTGCACCTTCTACACCTGCTGTAGTTCCTCTTACTACATGCTCTGCACCTTTTTTAAGGTGAGGTTTTACAGTCTTCTCCACCGGCTCTATTAATGGCCTGGTATCTTCACTGATATCTTGAGTTGCACGTCTTAATGATATTGTCACAGGATCAACAAGTCGTTTTTGTAAATTATCAGTAAGTACCTTTACTGGTTCATTTGCAGCCCTAAGTACTCTTTTTGCTGGCTCAAGCTCTTTTGAAGCATACTCATCTACTTTTTTAGCAGCAGCGTCTGTTTTTTCACGTGTTTGTTGGTAACGCCCTTCTGAACCACTTTTTTTATTTAATAAATGATTTATTTCTTTTTGTGCTCCTGCTTGAACTCTTTGCATATCCTTTGCAACGCCAGCAGCAGCAGCTTTAGCATTTTGAACAACTTCTTTTCTTAGTTCTCCTACGGGTTTCAAAGCATTAGACAAATGTTTTTTATGTTTCACTACTGTTATTTCAAAACCTTTTTCGGCTTTTTGCCAATGTTTAAGTGCATCATCTCGCTTCTGCCTTAAAGGAGCTAACAAATCTGAAGCTTTTCTATCAACTGGCACTCCAAGCTTTCTAGCTTCTGTTTCCAACTTTCTTGTAGCGGCTCTTGCGTTTTCATAATCTGCTTGTAGCGGTCCCAACTTTTTACCAACTGTATCAAGAACTCGCTGTCTTTCCGCAGCAAGATCTGAGCCAGCTTTCTTAAAGGTGCGCGCTATATCTCCACCAACCCGTTTTAAACCGGTTTCTTTCTTGGACTTGGGCTGACTCTCAGCTTCAGCTCTTTGGCGTTCTGCTTGCTCAAGTGCATGTTTTTTTTGTTCCATCTCTTGCTGAAGCCGAGCCAATTCTTCCGCCTTATGCAATGCGGCTTCGGCTTGTTCAAATTGTTGTCTTTTCTGGGACAATGCTTTTTTGGAACGATCAATATCTGCCTGCAAGCGTTTTGCCTTTTCTTCAGCTTTTGCTAGTGCTAATTCACTCTGTTTTTGTTGATACTCTAGATCCTGTTTCTTCTGGTCAAGCGTTTTTAAAGCAGCATCACGCTCAGCATTTGCTTTTTCTAACTGTTGAGCTAATTCGTCACTTTCTTGAGCATGACGCTTTAAAGACTCCTCTTCCTCACGAAAATGCTTTTCCAATTCTTTAGATCTTTTAATTTTTTCATCTAATTCTCGCTCATATCTTTTAATTTCTTTTTTTCTATCACGACGGTCTTTTACCTGTCTACCAGCTCCAGCAGCCGAATGGGCAGCTCCCGACATTGCCGCTACCAAAGAAGATTTACCTACATTTTCAGTAATAGACCTACCCTCAATAGCATTAGAGACCATTGTACTACCAGCCGCTCCTGTAGCAGCACCAACAGCTCCAGTTGTGCCCTTGTATGCTACATAAGCCACATCACGAGTCATCTGCTCGGCATTACCTACAATAGATTCAGCAGCATGGTGAACCCCATCACCTAATGCAGCTGCAGCTGCGCCTCCAACCGCACTTGCTACCATGCGTCTGGGATGCAGCGACTCCAAAGTACGCCGAGGGTCTGCATGAAGAACACCATCTGCTACGCCATGAACCACATTTCCCCCTATACCAGATGCAGCACTTGAGATAACACTGGTTACAACTTTTTGTCCTACATGCTTACCAACTTCTTTTGCTACTGCTTTTCCAATAGCAGCTGAAGCACCTCCGGTTACAGCACCAATAGTCACATCAGCAGCCAACCCAAGGGGACTAACAGGCTTATTTCTAATTGCACTACCAACTCCATTGGCCGTCGTGCTAATACCCATAGATATCAGTGGCGCTCCAAAACCAGCTCCAACTCCTGTTGCGGTCAATGCTACTCCAGCAGCCGTTGCAACAACACCTCCGCCAATTGTCATTCCAATACCAACTTTTTGCCAAACGGTTAATTGCTCTTTTGCCATAGTATCTCGCTTTAAAAATAATTGAATTTGGCGCAAGTTTATACACATTTGCACACTATCATGCAACTCTTAAATGTAAATTGTAGCTAAAACTGCCAGTAGTATAACCTTGTATATTCAATAAAAACAGACTATCACTACCAACACTAAAAAATGAATAACGGTAGTGTTTTATGGCAAAATATTTGGTAACCGGCGGCTGTGGCTTTATCGGATCACATTTAGTGGATGCTTTATTGGAGTCTGGGCACCAAGTAATTATTATTGATAACTTATCTACCGGCAAACAACATAACGTCCCCCCTCATGCCACCATTATTACATCAGATATTAATGATCCCTCGGTACTCCAAGAAACTTTAGTCGATATTGATGGCTGCTTTCACTTAGCTGCCATTGCATCGGTACAAGAATCAATTCATCACTGGACAAAGACTCACCTTGCTAATCAAACTGGCTTTGTCAAACTATTGGATGCTATTACTGCATTAAACAAACCCATTCCCGTAGTTTATGCTTCTTCTGCTGCTATTTATGGAGACAACCCACATGTTCCATTATCTGAAGACGAACGTCCCAATCCAATGTCAGCATATGGCGCTGATAAATTAGCCTGTGAATATCATGCAAAAATTGCCAGTAATATTCACGCCATTCCTACTATTGGGCTACGATTATTTAATGTATATGGCTCACGGCAAGACTATAGTTCTCCCTATTCTGGAGTCATCTCCATTTTTGTAGACTCTATTGGCCAGGGTAACGACATTACCATTTATGGCACCGGAGAAGAAATACGTGACTTTGTGTATGTTAAAGATGTTGTTACGGCATTTACTTTATCTATGCATAGCCTGCACCAACAACCCGAGCTTTATTCAAGTAAAATTTATAACGTTGCTACCGGCGTAGAAACATCCATTACAACACTGGCCAACACATTACAGCGCCTTATTGGTAATAACGTTACCACACACTTTCAGCCTGACAGGCCCGGTAACATTAAAAAATCTCTTGCCAATATTACACGCATCACCAAAGAGCAAGGATTTTGTCCTGCTTATAGTTTGGAAGATGGCATCGCCCAAATGCTGGTAGAACAACAATTACCAACAGCTCTCAGGGCTGCCAGCAGCTGAACATAAATTAAAATGCTCGCATTTTGATTCACGTTCTGTACAGAACTTCTTTTTGATTAATAGTTATTTAAGTTATGCTATTTATACTAAAGTTGTGTTAAGAGTGACTGCTTTATATAAGCCCCTACAGGCACAAATAGTGTTATTCTTAACTTATTTATCGGCCATTCAACATTTAACATAATGTGACCATACACAATGAAGGAAAGTCCACTCCTAGAAGTTTTTATATATGCTGGCTTTTTCTTAGCCATAACAGCAATTATAATCCCTTTCTTGAAAAAATTTAAAATACCTGCAGTACTTGGTTATCTGTGTGTAGGTATCTTTTTTGGCCCCCAAGCGTTAGGCCTTTTGGTAGATGATTATCCTTTCTTGAAATACCTAACATTGCAAAGTGGTAATAACATTAACCTATTATCAGAACTTGGTATTGTTTTTCTGCTTTTTGTGATTGGCCTAGAACTAACTCCCAAAAAATTATGGAACATGCGTAGCCTTGTCTTTGGATTAGGTATGGCGCAAGTACTACTATCATCTATTGTCATAGGCGTCATCGCTTATTCCTGGGGAAATTCATTGGAGGCGTCAATATTACTGGGATTAGGGCTATCCCTCTCCTCTACGGCTATTATTACTCAATATCTACATGAGAATAAACTTTTTAATACAAAACCAGGAAAAACAAGCTTTAGTATTTTGTTATTTCAAGATTTAGCTGTGATTCCGATTTTAATTTTAATCACCATTTTTACAATAGATACAGGTGAATCCGGATTGACAGGATACATACTAAGTATAACAGGAAAAATGTTAGTTGCTATAATAGCAATTATTTTGGTCGGAAAATATTTCTTGAGGCCTATCTTTTCTTTTTCTCACAAACACGGAGGATCAGAAGCATTTATAGCTTTAAGTCTATTAGTCATCGTAGTTAGTGCATCAATTGCTGGGATGGCTGGATTGTCATTAGCCTTGGGTGCTTTTATAGGAGGATTGCTTCTTGCTGAAACAAATTATAGCCATGAAGTTTCCTCAATTATCATTCCATTTAAAAGTATGCTCCTTGGTATATTTTTCATGACATTTGGTATGAGTATTGACCTGCATTTTATCACTCAAAAGCCCGTTTGGTTATTTCTTTCAGCATTTGGATTAATGGCCATTAAGTTTGCTATCATTTATGCACTATCTCGTGTATGGAAGTTACCCAATTCAACATCTGTAGAGTCTGCCTTATTACTTCCTCAAGCTGGAGAATTTGGATTATTGGTGGTTGGCTCCTCTATTACCTATGGCTTATTGGATAATAGCGTTGGTCAATTTATGTTTCTTACAATTGGCATAACAATGTTTATAACCCCAATAATAAATCCGTTATCCCAAAAAATAGGTCTATATTTAAAATCCGTTGAAGATCAGGATGCATACGCAGAAGAAGATAATGACACCCAAATGTCAGAACATGTTGTAATCTTAGGATATGGAAGAATGGGACAAATTGTTTCTGAGATTCTTGCACATGAAGGCATCAAAAATATTTCATTTGATATAAAAACAGAATCAATAAAATCCGGCCAAACAAAAAACATTCCCATCTATTTTGGAGATGTAACAAAAAGAAGTACATTACAAGCTGCTAACATTGATAAAGCAACATGTGTAGTTGTCACTATTGATAAAACTGACTTAATTGACATTATATACCGTAATATCAGAGAAATTAGCCAAAACATTCCAGTAATCATTCGAACTCACGACCAAAGAGATCTTTCTCACCTTAATTTAGAAAACACGCATATTATTCCAGAATATCTATCCAGCAGCTATTTGATTGCCGAAAAAGCCCTTGAACATAATGGTTTTTCACATGAAGAATCACAAAATATCATAAGCTCTCTAGCTAAAGCATAGAAAAAGGCCGTCCTAAAAAAGTGGCAGCTATGGTTTTCGTCACTTTAAAGGTGGTAGATTACGAGTCAAAATATTATGTAGTTCGATAACTAGACAAGGCTAACTCCTTTAATCTTGCAATACGGTTTTCTGGATTTGGATGAGTGGAAAACAAATTATCAATTTTATGTGCATTTAATGGATTCATAATAAACATGTGTGCAGTAGCCGGATTGTTTTCTGCAATATGATTTGGAACTTTTTTCGACATTCCCGCTATTTTACTTAGTGCAGAAGCAAGTGCCATGGGATTACCAGAAATTTCAGCTCCTGTTTTATCAGCTTCATATTCTCGTGTCCGAGATATTGCCATCTGAACTAACATTGCCGCAAAAGGAGCTAGAATGGCCATAAGAATAATTGTTATTGGCCCCATATGACGATCACGCCCTCCTCCAAAAAACATTGCAACATTTGCAAGCATACTAATAGCACCTGCAATAGTAGCGGTAATGGTCATAATAAGTGTATCACGATTTTTGATATGGGCCAACTCATGCGCTATCACTCCTTCAACTTCCGCATCATCTAAATATTGCAGTAAGCCTGTTGTCACGGCGACAGCTCCATGCTCTGGATTTCTTCCAGTAGCAAATGCGTTTGGTTGACTATTTTCAATAATATAAAGTTTTGGCATTGGAATATTTGCTCGACGACTTAGATGTTCTGTTATACTGAAAAGATCAGAGGCGTTATGACTATTCACTTGTTTAGCACCATACATAGCCAATACCATTTTATCTGAATTCCAATAGGCAATCAGATTCATTGCACACGCTACCACCAGAGCAATCACCATTCCTTGTTCTCCAGCCATTGCAAAACCAGCAAAACCAAATAAAGCAGTCAATCCTGCCAATAACATCATTGTTTTTATCATGCTCATAATTACTCTCCATCCATTGATTGTTTATGATTAGGGAACCTTTCATTTTCATTAAAATATCTACTACCAATACTATCATAAAATACAGGTAGTGTGCTTTGGCCGAAGGTTTCAAGACATTGACTGTAAAATTCTTTAAAAACTTGCTGTCTTCTTTCTAAAAATAAGCTTCTTCCCGATAAATGTATGTCCTCTTCATATCGGTATAACCTTCCACCAGCCGCATTTGAACAATAATTTTCTAAAGAAAAATTTTGCTTACAATTACTATAGCTACGCTGATAAAGTTGGTTAATTCTCCATTGTGGGATGCTTACACCCCTATCCGGCATGTTGTGAATTTGTGCTTCAAGCTCATTATCTGCAACAATTTTACAATAATCCACGGGTTGCTGTAAGTCCATGCACTGCCTATATGACTCCAACCAATATCCTTTTCTACGAAGAATCGATAATGAATTATTTTTCTGCTCATATGCCTTTTTATATGCATTTAACTTACCGTCTGCAAATGCTGTACAATGCGGGTCTCTACTTACACCAATAGCAAAGTTCCCTTCTTGTTTTGACTGACATGCAGTTACAACCATTACCAATATCATCATCCATATTAATTTCATGTTAAGACCTCACATTAGTACTTTTTACCTTATTGCTGTTTACTTAAACCTAGCTTACGTTTTTGACTAACTTTATTACTATCAGTATATAAATCGTTACTTGGTTATTTGCTATTTTCTTCTTAGAAAATCGACCGTTACAGTTAATCCATCGCCTCTACATGATTATCTTAAGCTCAGCTGAAGGCACATACATTTTAAAAAAATCTGTAGCACCCTATCTGTTCTTGAGGTTATATAACTATTTTGTAATTAATCCCTATAATATATACACTGACACTTTGCCATGGATCTTAATGAATATATTAGAATGTTTATTGGTTTGTTTGCCATTGTTAACCCAATTGGCGTTATTCCGCTTTACCTTAACTTTACTAATAACCTTCAATCACAACGTAATCTAATCGCTCGCTCTACTGCCATTGCTGTTGCGATAATTCTTACCATTTCTATGGTAATGGGCGTACAAATTTTACACTTCTTTAGTATCAGCGTTGATGCTTTTAGGGTTGCTGGAGGATTATTACTGATGTTTATTGCGTTTAATATGTTAGAGGCAAGAAGAGGAAGAACACGGCATACCCCTGAAGAAGATGAAGAAGCTATTGATAGCAGCTCTGTGGCAGTGGTACCCTTGGCTTTACCGTTACTCGCAGGACCCGGTGCAATTAGTACCGTTATTTTATTTAGCAACCAAACAAAAGACATTAATGCTAGTTTCTTATTGTTTGCCATCATCGTAGCAGTCGCGTCATTTGTATGGATAACGTTGCGACTAGCTCCCCAAATAGAACGACATATGAGCCAAACATCAATGAATATTATGACACGTGTGATGGGCCTAATATTATCTGCAATGGCTGTTGAATTTATTGTAGGTGGTTTACGTAAATTATTACCTGGACTAGCTGGGGTGGCTTAGAGAATTTGCTTTATTATTCAACGGCATTGACATTAACCAATCAACACATCGCTCTCATCCAGCTCATGTACTCCCATCAGCTTCACCTGGAAGTCATTATCATTGGCAGATATCATAGTATTACCGCCATCATTGC
>MDSV01007542.1_pt1 | contig 40735 bp, 48 predicted proteins | sample 810851 | NCBI WGS metagenome assembly MDSV01 (sample SAMN05326640, study PRJNA326480) | marine metagenome | isolation source: seawater | place: Atlantic Ocean: North East | collected 2012 | reverse complement strand
TTAATTACATCATCATTTGTGTTAATTACATCATCATTTGTGTTAATTACATCATCATTTGTGTTAATTACATCATCATTTATATTCATAATTGTAATAGTATATTATTTTAAAATATCTTTTTAAATCATTTATAGTGATAAACTAACAGTATTTTTATCACTCTTCTTTTTTTTAGATTTTTTAGGTACGCTCCCACTATTCATTTCTTTATTCATTTCTTTTAGTTCAGATAAACTAATTGTACTACCTTCTTCATTATTAGGTTGTTGTATATTAATAGTTTTAGTTTTTAATCCACCTAATATATCAGATATATCACTTGGTCCTTTCATTTCAGCTCTTTGTCCTCCAAGATCGTTTTTCATAGATCTTTCAACTGGTTCAAAATGAGATTTTTCTGTTGGTTGGTTTTGGAATGGTCTTCCGCGTTGTCCTGTAGATGGAGGCGGAGGTGGGACAGGAGGTGGTGGTGGTCCACGTGGATCCGAACTTCTTTGAGGTGGTGGTTGCTGTTGAATGTTATCCTGCATCATATTATTCATAAAACCTGAAAATCCTGGGTTGGTTTCTCCCATAGAATTAACAGCAGCCTGTGTAAATTGTTGCATAAGCTCAGGGTTTTGCCTCATGATGTCGTCCATACCAGGCATAGAGGATTTAAACATAGTATTGGTCATATGTAACATCATAGCTCCTCCACCCAGTTGGAATAATAGCTTAATTTCAGGTGCCATTTTAGCTTTAGATTTATATTTTTCATGTAATTCTCCAAAAATTTCATCATATTCATCAATACCTTCATTGACTTGTTCAGCCCAACCATCTAATTTTAAATCAAATGGATCAAATTTATTATTTAAAAACTCTAATCCAGTAATAATAGCCATTAACATTTTACCTTGAAATTTGACGCTGTTGCTTCTTTCTTTTTCGCTTACAATATTCTCATATTCTCCCTGCATTTCAGCCAATGGAGATTCCATTGTATATTTTTTAGTAAGCTGTACACCCTTGTTTTCAAGGTCTTCAAGCTTTCTTAAATATTTAAATTTTTCTCTTAACATTTGTTCTTTTGTTAGATCAGGCTGTTTCTTCATTGTAGATTCTGGATTAACAGGTATTTCGTTAAATTTACCGTATCCATCCCATGTTTGCTGATCTTTTTCTACATTAGCAGTAGATTGACCAATATTACTTCGCATATCATTATCTCTAAAATCATTATCGTTACCTATATTAAATGAAACACCACCACCCCCATTAGATGGTGATTGCATACTAAATACATCCGACTTATTGATTTTAATACCATTATCAACAGAATCAGATAAATTATTAAGTTCATCCTCTAAATTATTCAAATCATTTATGTCTATATCTGCTGATGCTTGTTGCTTACTAACTTTTTTATCATTCATTAATAATTCTGCTCCTACACCTAAATTAGCAGTAGGTAATTCTTGTAAATTTAATTTAATTTCACTATCATCATTAGATAATCCTATATTTATTACTTCTGGCGATCCATTCATTATGATTTAATAATAACATATAATTTTAAGTCCTACGCATTAATTAAATTATTATTTTTCATATAATATATTGCTTGCAATAATGTATCTCCTAAATCATCTTTTTTTTTACTTTTTTCAAATAATTCATTCCAATTATTGGAGTCTTTTATAATTTTTTTTGTAATTTCAATACTAATTTTTTTGCGTTCAGAATATGTAGTTTTTTTAGTAATATATTCTTTTAATTTATTTTGAGCTGATATATACTCTATATCTTCAATATTTAATCCAATAAAATATTGTGTTATCATTCCTTGAAGTGTTTTCATTCTTCCGGCCAAAGGACTTATTTGATTTTCTATTATAACTTTATCTATTTTATAATCTTTAAAAATTGTATCATACATTTCTTTTAATTTAATACCCAATTTAGGTAATGGTATATCAGATACATTACTATTTTTAATAGGAATACAACCAACTATATTTTTTGAATGTTTATTACAATAATAAATATCATCTTTACAGTATTTTGCAATTTGACAACATTTTTTCTTAGTTATATGGTCACATTTAGGTTGAATTCCATCTGATAAATTAATTGAGTCCCATAATATAATTTTATAAGATTGATTTTCTAAATTGACTAAACAATGTGCTAAATTTTTTATTCCTACATCTATAGATAAAATATACATTAGTATATGTTATTTATATAATTAAATTGCAAATTTATCTAATTCACTAACACGTATAAATGGTGTGACTGTTTTACTTTGTAATTGTTGTCTTGATAAATATAATTTTTTTAAGTCACTATTTTCATATCCAAATGGTTGAGAATTATCATTTATTGATGTATATAAATATGGAACATTAGATGAATTCTTTTGATATGTATTAACATATCCACAGCAAGTTCTATAAGCTGAAGCTCTATTGTTTTTTATAATACCTTCACTATTATTCATTAAATATTGACGATAGTCAGAACTGGTTTTAATGTTTTGAGATTTTCTTATACTTTCATTAACAGCAGATCCATGTTGCCATGATGTGAATGTTCTACCATCAGTCATAATGGCAGGAAAATCATTATGTATATTATTAGATCCTGAATAACAAGTACCCCAACTCATTATATTTATTTATGAGAAAACAAATTATTAATTATCTTTTAAATATTCAATTAATTCATCTTTTGTTTTACCGGATACTTTTCCTCCTTTTTCGCCTACCATTTTTTTAAGTTCTTTTACAGTTAATACATTTAAATTAATTTTATTATCATCAGGTTGATCATTTTGTAGATCAATTGTTTTAACTGTGCTAATTAATTCCTCCTTTATTTCTTCTATTTCATTGTTATCTTGTTGTAGAACGGAAGTATCATTTTTAATTATACTAGATAATTTGGAAACATCATTTGTATCATCTAAGGTATCATCTAAGGTATTTGGTACAGCATCTAATCTGTATTCTATATCTTCAAGTACTGTTTCACTGGGTTCTTCATCATTATCATCATCATTATTATCATCCTCATTGGATTCATCATCATCATCATCTGATTCATCATCATCTGATTCATCATCATCATCATCATCTGATACACTTGTTCTATCTAATGGTTTTAAAAATGGTGTAATATTTTCAACATTTTGCTGTGTAACAGTGGGCTGAGATGAATTATTTCTGAGATTAATTACATTAACTATATTTTCTATCATATCCTGTTGTGTATTTATTTTTTTTTCCATTTCAGAAATTTTATTTTTTATAATGTAAATAATGGCTGAAAATATAATAAACATTATTCCTAAATTAAAAAGTGATGAACTTAAAACTGATATCATTAAAACATAAATATAAAATTAATAAATTATTTAACCGCACTCATCAAAAATATCTGCAGATTTAACAATATCAGTAGGATATTCTAATTGTTTTAAAACCTCTAATCCTCCTTTAACGGTAGAAATACCTTGTTCAAGGGTATATTTATAAATTAATTGATTATTATATTTACATGTTCCCATATGTAAATTCATAATATTATCATTGTCTTTTAATCTTTCACATACATTTATAAAATGTGTTGTTAATAAGAAGTTAACATTATTATTTTTACTTAGATAATCTATGAAAGCATATGCACTAGCTGAAGCTTCCTCTGGATTGGTTCCAGAATATAATTCATCAAATAAACAAAAATGATCTTCAGATGGATCATCCTTTATTAAATCTATAATCATTTTACATCTTCGTGCTTCAGCTTGAAAAAGACTATCCCTTAAAGATGTATCTGGAATATTAATGTAGCAATGTAGATGTTTGAACAATTTAATATTAGCACTTTTATAAAATCCTAACCCAAATTGTTGAGAAAATATTATATTAACCATAACAGATTTTATTAATGTAGTTTTACCTGCAGCATTTGGACCAGTAATAATAAAATTTTTATCAATATTCACTGTATTTTTAACAACAGATGGATCATCTTTCAAACTTGGATAGAACTGTTTTTTAAGTTCTAATTTATTATTTGAAAATTTGCAAAAATTGACCGAACCTGTGTTAATATTATTAGTTAATTCATGTATATTTTCTAAATAACCATTAAATCCAAAACTAAAAAACAATGATGACTCTAATTCCTCATTATATCTTAAAAAATGGAATTGTTTTAATAAATAACCTATTTGATTAATATTTTTAATAATTTTAATATTTGAACATGGTGGTAGTATTTGATTTATTTTATTTAAATATGACATTAATGTATTTTTATGCAAAATTATATCATCGTTAAATTTAGAATATGTTTTAAGTTTATCAGTGTAAGATAAATATTTTTCCATTGAATTTATTGTATCTCCTATATATTTTTTAGATACATTTATTAAATTATGAAGATATTTTTGATTATTGTAAAAACGATAACAAGTTTGACAATTATTATACATTTGAAAAAAATAAAAACATACTGAACATAATAAATACATTTTTTTTTGAAAATCAACTTTTTTAAAATTTTTAATTACTTGTCCAATAACATGTTTTCCAAATAATTTGTTTATTTCACTTTTATATATAGAAATTGTAATAGGTATATTTCTAATTTTAAGTATAATAAATGGTATTATAAGTATTATTATAGGAGAAATTAACGCTAATACAGGCGATGTAATATTGTAAAGACTTAAATACATTAAAAAACGAGAATTAGTATTTAATGATAAAAAGTATTTAATATCAACAAAATGATATCTTGTTAAAAAATCTTTACAGTTTTTAACATCTAACCATAGATTCTTAAATTCAGAAAAATGGTTATGTTTAGGATTAAATTCGTTTTCCTGTGATTTTAAATTCATCTTTTTATATAATTTTTTTGAGTCGTTTAGAAATTTCTTATCATTTGTATAATATTTACTCCACATTTTGGTTGTTATTTTACTTACATCATTTGTAGGATTTAATAATAAATCATACATAGGTTTACAAGATTTATCATCATAATGTGTTTTGATTAATTCTAAATCATTAATTAAATCATCCGTTAATTTGTATTTATTTTTAATATGATATATAGGTAATTTAAAATGGGATTCTATATCTGATACATTATACATTTTATAATAGAAATGATTATAAAATGTAAAATTTAACGGACTTGTAATCAAGTCATATTAAAAGAGCTTGGTAGTTCTTTTATTTCTGTACTATAATACTGTTCTATAAATTTCATCTTTTGTATATCTAATTTTGTAATAAAATTAATTCCTACACCTTTTCTACCCCATCTACCTGATCTTCCTATTCTATGCAAATATGTTCTAGCACATTTGGGTATATCAAAATTAATCACAGTACTTACTTGTTGAATGTCTATACCCCTTGCTGTTACATTAGACGATATTAATACTCTATACTTACCTTTTATAAATTCCTGATATGAATTAGTTCTATCCTCCTTTTCCATACCACTATGCATACAACATACTGGGAAATTTTCTTCTATCATTGCCTCATATAAATCATCTACTCTTTTAATACTATTACAATAAATTATACATTGTGAAACTGATATAGACTCAAATAAATCCTTTAAAGCCGAAAACTTGGCTAAGTCATCATCAAAAGCTACATAATATTGTGATATACCTTCAAGAGTCAACATTTCAGCTTTTACTAAGATTTTAATTGGATTTCTCATAAATTTTGATGTTAAATTTTATATCTCTGAAGGCATAGTTGCACTAAATAATGCTATTTGTATATTATTATCTAAATATTGAAAAATCTCATAAACTTGTTCCTTAAATCCAACTGAAAGCATTTCATCTGCTTCGTCTAAAATCATAAGTTTAATATCCTTATACTTTAAATGATTCCTTTTTATTAAATCAAATATTCTTCCAGTACATCCAACGGCTATATGAGGAGTACTATTTGACAATGTTGTAATATCCTTATCTATATATGTTCCACCTATAAATAACTGTGTTGTTATTTTCATATTATTAGATAACGCTGTTATAACATTATAACTTTGTGTAGCTAATTCACGCGTAGGCGATAATAATAATACTTGTGTAGTATTTTTACTTTCATCTACATTCTGTAAAGCTCCTACTGAAAATGCACCTGTTTTTCCTGTTCCAGATTGTGCTTGAGCTATTATATCATTACCTTTAATTAATGAAATTATAGATTTTTGTTGAATAGGGCTAGGTTTTTCAAATCCATATGAATATATACCACGGAGTAAATTTAAACTTAATCCTAATTTTGAATCTTCCCATGTTTCAAATGTTTCATAATTATTACAATCATCTTCTTTGTTTGTAATATGATCATTTTCATGATCATAACTACTATTATGATATTCAGTCATATTATATTATTATGATCTAATTGTGTTTAAGTATATTATAGTTAATAAATAATATAAAAATTGATATAAATGTTATTACAATATAAAATACAATATGATGACCGTTTATACTATAGATAATATATTAACTATTAAAAATAAAAATATTCTAGAATTGGATGTTAATATTAAACAAATTATAGATGAATTATCTATAACAGTCGGTTCTGCTACATATTCTAAAACACCTGTATTTTCAAATAAAAATAGGGAAACTAAAGTAAATAAAGTTAAAAAAGAATTTAACAATTGGGAAGCCGTTAGAAATTTCAAAAAAACCGAAATGGTTACAAACATTGGTATTGATAAAAAAGTTGATGAATTGCGCTGTTTATTAAATAAATTAACTAGTAAAAATTATGATGTAATAAAGCCACAAATTGTAACTTTGGTTGATGCAATTATTAGTAATAATAATGATACAGATATTAATAAAATATGTAATTTTATATTTGAAGTAGCTAGTAGCAATAAATTTTATTCCGATATTTATGCTTTATTGTATTCTCAAATGATAGATAGTTATAGTATTTTAAAAACCATTTTGGATAATACATTAAAAACGTATTTAATTTTATTTGATGATATAGAATTGGGAGATCCTAAATTAGATTATGATAAATTTTGTAAAATTAATGCTAATAATGATAAACGTAAAGCTATCAGTTTATTTCTTACTAATTTAATGAAAAATAATATAATTAGTGAAACTATAATTATGGATATGGTTTGTAAATTACAAAATTTACTTGAATCATTAATGAATGATGAAAATAAAAAAAAAGAGTCGGAAGAAATTATTGAAAATATATATATTTTACTTATTAATAGTTATGAAATAATTACAAATAAAGATGAAATAAAATTATATGTTTCTAATAATATTGAAACCATATCAAAAAAGTCTGGAATATCTAATAAAGCTAATTTTAAATACATGGATATTATAGATTTTATTGAAAAGAATTAAACATTAATCATACTTTATTCATATGAATGAAAATATTTCATATGAATTATCTGAAACTGAAAGAAATAATGATATTAGTTTTTCTAAATTATACGATGATTTTTTAAATAATGACTATGATACTGAATATGATAATAATGAAACAGATCAAATTATGGATATTTGTATGGCATATAAATTAGATTATAATACTAATTATACTGTAGTTGATCTTAAAAAAATAATTGAATTTTATGATTATCATTTAAAAAATAAACTTAATTTAAAAAAACGTAAAAAAGATGAACTTATTGAAACTATAATAGATTTTGAAATGGATCCTGAGAATATTATTCTTGTTAATAGACGTAAACAATTATGGTTTTATTTAAAAGAATTAAAGAGTGATAAGTATTTAAGTAAATATATTATATTTAATTAATATATGGTTTTATCTAAAATTAATAAAAAAGTAAATTATGAAGAATTAGAAACTATAGATGATAATGATTTAAATCATTCTGCTGCTAAATATGAAATTAATATTTTTGACACTGATATTATAATAGCTATTGGAAAGCCAAATATTAAATTTGTTGATTATAGTATTATTTTTTTTAATTTATATTTAGTTATAGATAATAAGATATTAAATAAAATAGGTTTATATGAAATTGAATCTAATGATGTAGATAAATTTTTAGATAATGATGGTGATCTTAATATAGATTTATTAGATATGCCTATTCTTAATGGTAATATTAATGAAGAATATCTTAAACATAAAACAGTTAAGGATGATGCTTCAAAATTAGAGGATGATACTGAACCTGTTTTAGTTAAAAATGTAACAAAAAAGGAAATTTATGATGAGGTTAAAGCCGAAACATGGATTGAAGAATATTTACAATCTAATAATTATACTATAAAGGATAATGCAGGTGGAGGTGATTGTTTATTTTTTGTTATTATAGATTCATTAAGTGAGATAGATCCTACAATGGATGTTAAACAATTAAGAAAAATTTTAGCTGATAATGTTGATTCACAAACGTATACAGGTTATAAAGAATTATATGATTCATATAATACTAGTTTACGTAGTGATACAGATAAATTAAAAGAGTTACAAAATGAAAATAAAGATTTAATACAGCAAATGAAAATAACTAAGGATCGTGAATATCAAACTGAATTAGTTAAAAGGGGAAAAGATATAAAAGAAGAATTTACTAGAATACAAAAAGAAAAAGCTGTTACAAATGAGATGTTAAAAGAATTAAAATTTATGAAAGGTATAAAAAATATAGATTCATTTAAACAAAAATTACAAACATGTGATTTTTGGGCGGATACATGGGCAGTATCAACATTAGAGCGTGTACTAAATATTAAGCTTATTTTATTTTCACATGAATCATTTATAGCGAAAGATTTAGATAATGTTTTACAATGTGGACAATTAAATGATACAGTATTAGAAAGTAAAGGAATATTTAAACCAAAATATTTTATACTAGCTGATTATAATGGTTGGCATTATAAATTAATTAAATATGATAATAAGAATGTTTTATCTTTTGAAGAAATACCCAATAAAATAAAGGAATTGGTTGTATTAAAATGTATGGAAGGTTCCGGAGGTGTTTATAATCTTATACCTAAATTTGTTGAATATAAAAAATTGATACAAGTAGATGAAAAAGAAAATATGGATCAAGATATGCAAGATATGCAAAATATGCAAACCAGTTCCGATAATTTATATGATTCTAATACTGTTTTCCAATTTTATTCAAAATCTGGTGATAAACCATTACCTGGTAAAGGTAGTGGTGAAACAATTCAAAAAGAAGATATTAAATCTTATTCTAAATTGGCTTCTATTCCATCTTGGCGTAGAAAATTGTCTAATTTCTGGGAATCTGAATTTGAACTAGATGGACATAAATGGTTATCTGTTGAACATTATTATCAGGGTTCTAAATTCAAAAATGAAAACAATGAATATTATTTAGAATTCTCTTTAGATTCTAACAGCGTATTGTCTAAGGATGTACCTATGGCTAAAGCAGCTGGTGGTAAAACAGGTAAACTAAGTGGTAAGAAAATAAGACCACCGGATATTAAAATAGATTCAGATTTCTTTACTTCTGGAAGAAACATTACTGAAATGAATAAAGCACAACAAGCGAAATTTACCCAAACACCTGAACTTAAGGAAATGTTAATAGAAACTAAAAATGCACGATTGATGCATTATTCACGTGGATCACCACCAATTGAATTTACTTATTTAATGAAACTTAGAAATGAACTAGCTATATAAATATATTTATAATGAATGTAAAAGTATATTTATATACATATTAATATGGAGTCTAAAATTATTAAATCTTTAAATAAAGATACACACGAATTAATTAAACTACTTGAAAAAATACCATCAAACGCACCTACAACTAGTAAAATTTATAATGATATATTATTTTCTCTTTATAACGAGTTAACTCATGCTGAAACTATTGTAAAAGATCACTGTTCATTTAAAAATAATACATTATCTTTTGAAGATATTAATTATTTTCCACCAGATGATATGCCTGCACCAATACAAGATTACGTTAAACAAACTTGTAATAAAAAATTAAGATACGAAAAGACATTGAATTCTAGTAATAAAATATCTATAACTTTTTATTTTTATGATAATCAAATAGGATTAAATATTTTGGAAACATATATTAAACGTATATTATTATGGTTTTCATTTGCTATAAAATATAGTACAACTAAGTGTAGTTCAAATATAAATATTTCTATATATTTGACCAATTTTAAAAAAACATTACCTCAATCTTCTATAGAAGTTATTGATAGAATACATGCTAATACAGCATATACATACCGCTGTAAAGCAAATAATAATATAGTTATTTATAGACAAGAAGAATGGTTTAAAGTTTTAATTCATGAATCAATGCATTATCTTGGATTTGATTTTAATTCTATTAATTATGATTTATATAATCTTTTTCCATTAGAAGGTAAAGTACAATTAGATTTAGGTGAAACATATAGCGAAACCTGGGCTAGAATATTAAATGCTTATTTAGTATCGTTTATATTAGCTAGTAATTATACACAATTTAAAAAAATGAGTACGAATTTTTTATCAATAGAAAGAAAATTTTCTATTTATCAATGTGTTAAAATATTAAGTTTTATGGGTTTAGAGTATACTGATTTATTTAATAATTCAGATCCTATATGTATTATGAAACGTAAAATATACAAAGAACGTACGCCAATTTTTTGCTATTATATTTTAACTTGTATATTAATGAATAATCCATTTAACTTTATAATATGGTGTAAAAAAAATAATAATATTAATAATATTATTAAATTTTCACCTATTACTAACGTAAAATTATTTGTTGAATATATTAAAGTAAATTCATTATCTAAATTTTTACTAGAAACTATGAAATCATTAGAATCATTATTTAAACATAAACATGGTTTATATTATTCTTTACGTATGTCTATTATTGAATTAGATTAATAATAATATCTACCATCGTTTAATATAAGTTCTCTTGCATGTCCAATAAATATTATAATACCTATTAATAATACTATTAAATTATTTATTTTTTTACCTTCTTTTATTAATGTTAAAGCCATTAATAATGCTATATATTCTGTCCATAAAGGCCATGTGATCATTTTAGATAAATCTCTATATAAGTGACCAATAAATATCATAAATCCTACATAATTTGTATATTTAGAATGTTTATTACTTATTAAATATATCGCTGTTATGTAAACAATTATTTGAAATATAGTATCTATATTTACATTCATATAAATATAGATATATTTATTATTTACTTTTTCATATTTTCTTTAAATGTTTCAAGTGCTAACAGATATAATACCTTAACTAATATAACAGTTATAAGTATCCAATATAATTCTTTTGTTAATAATGGTCGTAATTCTTTTTTATATTCACTTTTTAAAAATATCATAAAAAAACGATCTACTGATGTTATATCTATATAATTATCTTCCATTAATGATAATGGACAGTCACCACATTTATAATTATATAGCATTGCACCATAAACTAACATACCTACTATTATTACAGTAACCAAATCTCTTGAAAACACTGTTATAAATATAACAAATATTGTAAATAATATATGTAAAAAAATTATCAATGCTCTTATAGGATCCATATAATATTATACATATTTTTTTTTGTGAATATAACAGTAGTTACAATGTATGTAAGGTTTATTTTTACATGGTTCTCCCTTTAATGTATATGCTATACAGATATATTTATACTGTCCTTGCGATGTTCTTTTTTTATTAAGCATCCATGCTTTATGTGCCTCATCAAAATCTATATTCATTTATTTTTATTTAAATTCATAAATTGATTTCAATTTATAAATATTTAAACATGTTATACATGGGAATTAGATGTCTTAATAAGTTTATTAATAAAAATTGTAAAAATTCTAAATCTATTATACATTTAAATTCATTATCTGGAAAAAAAATAGTAATTGATGCTAATATTTATATGTATCAATATGCATCCAATAATGAACTTATAGACGGATTTTATAGCATGATATCTATATTTAAATATTATAATATAAAACCTATATTTGTATTTGACGGTAAATCAGATGAATTAAAAAAAGATACAGTAAATAAACGTATGATTGAAAAAAATGAGGCTGAGGATAAATACAAAAAATTGTTAGATTATAAAGATCCTAATGATTCTTATATGATTGAATTGCGTAAAAAGTTTACTAAATTAAAATATTATCATTATGATGAAGTTAAAAAATTAATAGAATTTATGGGAGAAAATTTTATTGAAGCTGCACACGAAGCTGATGAAATTTGTGCAATGTTAGTATTATCTAATAATGTATATGGATGTTTAAGTGAAGATACAGATATGTTCGTGTATGGTTGTAAAAGAATATTCAAAAATATTAATTTATTAAATCATACAGTAGAAAAATATGATTTTAACAATATTTTAAAAGATTTAGACATATCAGAAACAAATTTTAAACAATTATGTATTATATCTGGTACCGATTATAATGTTGTAAGCAATAATAAAGGATTCTATTATAACTATAATATTTATAAAAGATACAAGAATTTTATAAATGGTTATACATTATACGAATGGCTTTATATTAATAATTATGATTATGATTACGATAATTTACTTAAAATATATTCTATGTTCTTACCAAAAAAAGTATTTGAAAATAATATGAATATAAAAAATATTTTCAAAAATAATAAGATCAAAAGAAATGATCTTATTAATTTACTGAAAAATTATAATTTTATATTTATTTAAGCCGACGATGGTGCGGTCGTTGAAACTGGAGGCTGTCCACTTTTCTGAAAGTGTGGGCTCATGTAACGTTGGAGATTGAAATAGGTTAGCTCATCCGATGGCTTAATGGAAAGCAACTTTTTTAGCTTATCGTCAGGATTAATCTTGCGACCATTCGCCGGATCCTGAAGTTTGTGCTCACGAATGTAAGAATTAATCTCACGAGTCACCTCGGTGCGAGCGAGTTCAGTACCCTTTGGCTTGCCTAGGAAAGCCGCAAGATCATCGCTGATAAGAGTTGGCTTTACAAATCCACTTGGCTGACGAGCACCAGTCTTGCGCTTGCGCTTCTGACCCGCCTTTTGCGCATTCTTAAGCTCACGCTCAACCTTCTTCTGAAGACTCTTGAAATCCTGAAGAAGATTCGAGCACTGCGTACGAAGAGCAGAAAGACGGTTGGTAAACTCAACAAACTCAGAAACTGTGGTGTCGACTTCCTCAACAGCTACCTCGTTAACTACAACTGGTTCTGGAACTGGAACTGGAACTGGAGCAGCAGCTTTTTGAACTGGGGCTTTCTTGGCGGCAGATTTCTTGACTGGCGCCGCAGCGGCTTTGACATCGGTTGTTTGCTTCTTAGAAGGCATTATACACAGTATAGGTAATACCTTTTTAAGTGATTTATGGCTTTAAATATTATATTGGCACAACAGAATGGTATAACCACGGCATTGCCGTAGCTGCATCTGTTGAAACAAGTGTTAATGCTGTTAATACATATATCGCACCTAACGATTGGTGCTCTAAATTCGTGCTGGAATTTACCATCTCTTCCATCACCGTTAATATTATACGTTTTAATAATAATAATTCATGATTTAATATATTATACAAATTTACTGTTCTAAATGGATCTCCTCTTGGACATATATTTCTTTTTGTATCATTGCTTAATTGTAATCTATATGACCATATATCATGCAACTCTCTAATATAACGTATTAATCCTGGTTTATCTAATGTATAAAACCAATTATAATCAGTATAATTACCTAATTCATCTATTTTATTAAATAAAGATATTGTACGTAATTCAAAAGATTTTTTTGGTGATATTATATCCTCTTTTATTTTTACTTCCATGTTAATATTTAATATATGGCTTAGTTTAATTAATGTTCTTATGTTTGTAATTGTATTTTTTGGTATTACTCCTCTCGTATATGGATTCATTGTATTATTCTTTTTGAATATATATTCATATAACGATGAAACATCAAATCCATATATCATTCCATCTACATCCTTAAAACTGAAAAATTGATTGTTTGGTATTTTATCTATATCTTCTTGCGTAACAAAATCAGTCTCATTTACACATAATTTTCTATTTTCATATGCTGGACCATGATATTTATTATAAACCTTTATCAAATATTTTCTATAAATCTTCTGGATTTTATTAATACTGTTTGAAAAATATAAATATCTATATATTTTTGTTATTAATTCATCCTTTTTACCTGTTTTTAACATACCATACTCACTACAAATCATTTTTAATTGTTGTACCTTATAATCATTTTGTATTAACATATTAAATTCTTTGAATCTTGGAATTCTAAAATCTTTATTAAAAATTTTATTCTTTTTATTAACACTTGGAATTTCTAATTTTAGTTTTTTTAAACTATTTTCTACTAATTGTTTGCTCATATATATAGTGTATATTTTGTTCCAAAGTCTTTTACTATATATATTTATAAAGACATAAATATATAACCATATATTAATATATACATAACTGTTGATAGATTTCTTACCTTTTAAGTCTAATACTTTTTTATTCATTTATAGAAAAAATTGAAATAAAGGTAACTCGTATATATAAATGTATATACAATGGCTAGCTACACTGAAGAGATGAGCATTCTTGAGGGAAAGAACTTCACCATCGGCGATATTACTCTTGGTAAGGCCAAGGTTAATAGTTCCGGAGGTAAAAATGTTCCCCTTTATAATAAACACGTTAAACGTAATCTTCATTTGTCTACACCACTCATGCTTACATGGGGTGTTAACGAAAATGATTTTGAGGGTAATGGCAAGAAGTCATATGATATGACACTTCAATTCCCTAATGATGATTATAAAACTGAGGCTACCTCAGCATTTCTTGAAAATATGATTAATCTTGAAAAATTTATTAAGCAATCTGCTATTGATAACTCTAAGGAGTGGTTTAATAAGACTAAAATTACCGAGGAGGTTGTAGACGCTCTATACACTCCTATTGTTAAGTATCCTAAATATCCTAAGGGACATCCTCAAGAGGGTGAATTTGACCTTAATCGTGCACCTGGATTGAGGATTAAACTCCCCTTTTGGAGCGATAATGGCTTTGATGTTGAAATTTATGATACTAACGAAAATAAACTATTCCCTTCTGATGATGATTCTGTAACCCCCCTTACCCTTATGCCTAAAATGGCTCATGTTGCTCTTGTTGTACAATGTGGTGGTATTTGGTTTGCTAATGGTAAGTTTGGTGTAACATGGCGACTATTTCAGGGTGTTGTTAAGCCGCGGCCATCTCTCAAGGGACGCTGCCATATTAAACTTGACACTGGCGATAAGAAAACTCTTGAAAATCAGGAGGATCCTGTCCCTGCTGAGGCAGTTGATGATTCTGATGTTGATGATGATACCGCAACCGGTGACGTTGAGCCTGATCCTACCGATGAACCTGCTCCTGTATCTCAACCTCAACCCGAACCCGCTGTTGAAGATCAACCACCTGTAAAGAAAACTCGCAAGGTTGTTAAAAAGAAGCCTGCCGCATCCAGTTAAGTATAAATAGATATTATATATTTTTTTATGTTACCATAAACCTACTTAAAGATACATCAACTATTATACTCAATATGCCTGAAACGCATTCTTATAATCTCCGTGATCGCAGCACCATTAAATCCGTCTTATCTATTAAGGAAGAGGTTTCACAACACATGTATAATCTCAGACAACAAAAAAAAGTTGACTACAAACCATTTCTTGCCTCGGATGAGGATGATGATGATGATGGCTCTTACTCTCAGAAATTTAAAAAGTAACCTCGTAATTTATTACCAAGTTATCTTTTTTTTTGTTTTTTCATTTATTTGTTCAAATACTTTTGAACCAATAAATGCCGGATATTCTTTCAATTGTTTATATGCACTCAGCGGGGACGGATGCGATGTTATACACATATGATGTTTATTTGTATCTATATCTTTTAGAAAACCCAACGCAAATGCTCCCCATGCTACAAATACCACATTCTCACATTTATCATTTATATGTTTTACTATCTTTTTTGTAAATTCCTTCCAAATATTTACATGCACCTTGTCTCCCGGACTAGCCTGTCGTACAGTTAATGAGGTATTTAACATTAATACCCCTTGTTTAGCCCACTCTTCTATATCTACCTCCTTGTCTAGCTCCTTCTCTATGTTCTTTAATGATGGTGGCTTCTTTACACCATCATTAACAGCAAACGCTAAACCACATGCCTGCCCTGAACCATGATAAGGATCCTGTCCAATTATTACTACATTTGTTTCTTCCACATCAAAATAACTAAAACAGCGAAATATATCTTTCTCCTGTGGATATATTTCTGCTACTCCTGCAAAGTTTTCTTTTTCACATTTTACTTTCTTTATAGCCTCCTCTATATCCAACCCTTCTATATCTGACCATGACTCTTTCATATTTGTTGCTGTTACAAAAAATATAATACTTTAATTCAATTTATTATTGAACTAATAAATACTCTTATACCTTTACCTATAGTTGTATTTATATTAATCTTATTACTATTATCTTTCCACCTATTAAATATCTCTTTTATTACTTTCTTATACTGTTTATTAAATACTTTTTTAATAATTAAACGTTTATACAATACATCTCGCGGTATATAATCATTCCACATCGCTTTAAGAATTTTTGAATATATTTCTATTGAATTGTTTTCTCCACGCTTACCACCTAAATACGACTGATCTGGACCTAATTCATCACTTAAGTACATATGTGTACGAGACAAAATATCTTCTGTTAAAAGACCATCATTGTTTCTTTCACTCCATGTTGTTATTGGATTCATACGCGATTCCTTTACTTTTTGATAAAATCTTTTTTTAATTTCATTATCCAAATTGGATATTAATTTATTATGCGTATTAATTTCATATACACTTGAATTTATATAATCAAAATTTGATAAACCAAAGTTCGTATCTATCCATAAATCTATGCTCTTCATATTGATATTGATATTGATATTGATATCATATTTAAATATTAAATATGATATCAATTTAATTATAATCATAATCACGATAAAAAATTATCTCCTGCTCTATGAATAAAAGAGATGATTTTATATTTATTTTTGCTGTATCTGTAACATCATCATATGATGCATCAGTCAAAGATAATCTAAATTTTTTTGTTATTTTTTCTATAGATTTATCAGGTATAAATTCTATATTATCGTTATCATCATGCATCTTATAATATATATTACCGGATGTTCTTATAAACCCTGATAACTGTAAAGCCGCGCATACCTCTGAATTAAATTTTAATCTTATATCTTGTGATCTTCGTATTAAAGGTACACGAATACTTGCTTTATATGTATTTCCTACTAAGTTAAAACATTTTGCTACACTGTTAAAAAAAAATCCTATAAATAACATCATCTTAAACACTCTCATTGATTACAATATATATTGTTAACTTTAAATAGATATATAATATGCACTATCTATATTATGAAAATAATCAAATTTTTTTGCAAACCATTTAAGTTATTTTATAAATGTAAAATACACTGTTCTAATGAATTAGATTCTATTTTATCAAGAAATCTTGAGTCTATTAAAGAAAATGAATCTTTTTTTTAAATCCATCTTAAATATCCACATCCATAGAACACCTCACCATATTTGCATTTATGTTAGTTTATAATATTTTTTATAATCTATATACCATTTATAATAATATCTCATAAAATCATCATATGGTTTTGGTGTCATTTTATTTCTATAAATTATAAAACTTTTATATGTAATTTTTTCCATTAGCATCATCTTTGACAGCACCTCTCCATCCATATAACTACCCACCTCTCTCACTAACTCTTCTGGGAGATTGTTCAGAATATCCATTCCACTATTATGCTGTTTATTATAAAAGTATTTGAATATCACTTCAATTTAACTTTCATGTTTTCTAAATGTAAATGAATATCTTTCCATTGTTACCTTTTTCTCTACTGGTATTTCATGTGTAAACTCTTTTTGAAAATCACCAACCATTTGTATTATTTCACCACTTTGCAATAATACATCTAGTTCTTTTTTTTTAGTTGTTTTATTTCTTATTCTAAATTTTCTAACAGCTCCATACGAGATTATTAAAACTCCTGCTGCTGTTAGTCCTCTCTCATCATCCGAATGCGCTCCTATGTAATCTTCTCCTGATTTATATCTATTCACTAATATACCATTAAAATCCATATCAAATATCTCATTTATAATTTCTAGTAAGTTTTTAAGATTACACTTTAAAGGTTGTGCTGTTGCTATTTGTTTTGAATATTTATACCCTGAACTTGTATCTGAAAAGAAACCCACATCTCTATGCTGTTTTCCTTTTTTACCAAATACTATCACTTCTGGATTTTCTATAAGACTATCTTTTATTTCTAATACACAGTCTTCTATATTAATATCCTTGCAATTATATCTATTTAGCTGTGATTTACCTGTATATATTAACGTTTCCATTTCCTGGTTTACTCTAGAAAAAATGATTTAAAATTATTCAATTTAAACAATATCCCACAAATTTAAATATCTAATTCTAGGATTTTGTTAGTTATATAAACTATAACCTCGTCACACGGTTTGAAAATTTTACTTCCTATTAAACCTTCACTATTTGCAGAATAATACAATGTCTCATAACTATGTTTTTGAATTAATTCTTTTATTTTCTCTAATGCCATGTCTATATATTCCTTTGTTTTAGTATCTAAAACTTGGAATCCTTCTTTCCTTTTACGGCTTCCTGTTGGAATCCCTGCACTTTGTGGTATTTCTATATTAGGATTATTGGAATTATATTCTCTGATACACGCATTTCCTTTGCTATTTTTATAAGACATTACAGATTCTATATCATCATTGTATATAAACAGTGCTTTTTTATATTCCTCCTGTTCAATCATCCATTTAAAATCACCATATTTATTCCGTTTAGTAAATTGCGTTGGGACAATTTTAATTGTCATGTTTTTAGAATATTAATGTTATAATTTAATTTCAATTTAAACAATTTTAAGTATATCTTCAATCATATCATTCAAATCTATTTCCGGCAATGATTCATAATTTATTATTCTTGATTCATCTCCATACGTTTGCGGTTGCAATGGATTTACTCTTACCGGTGCCGGCCAATGCGGTGTCATTCTTTTTTCATTAAAATACTTTTCTCGTTTCTTTTGATTTGCTGCTGTATTATTTTCATGTACCCTTGGATAAAAGCAAACATACTGCACTATCCTTTCCTCTGATTCTTGTTTTCCATATGTATTTTGATGAAATACCCTTGAATCCCACAATACTAATGCACCTGCCGGAACATCCAGCTTTATTCTTGTATTTTCTATATTATCTAAATACTCCTTATCTATTAATTGCCAATTCTTTTTACCTGTTATACCTTTTTCTTTAAAATATTCCTCATGATTAAGATGCGATCCTTTATAAACCTGTAATGTTCGTTCTTTATTTGCTGTTAATGACACAAAACCCTGAAAACACCAAACACCCTTATAATCTGGAGCTTGATCTGTATGTGTCCAACACTTATCCTTTCTTTTATCCTTTTTATCTATATAACAGCAACCATCATAAGATACAATTAAATCTTCACTGTTATGTAAGAAGGCAAACACATTTTGTACTGCACTACGTGTACGAATATACCAAGCATGTCGTTGATGACCCGCTTGATGAAACTTATAAATTCCATGTGGATCTACCGTTTTATGCAAAAACTCTAGATTTGGTACTGACTTTTGCCACTGTTTAAACATACTCGTTGCTGTTTCTACCTCATCTTTTGTTAATACATCCGGTATAATAACATATCCATCATTTAATAAACAATTGTGTATATAGCTTGCTAGTTTAAGTGGTAATGTAGCCATCTTTTATAATGTCTTTAATAGATAAAAAATATTCAATTTTATCTATTAATTATTTCCCCTTGCATTAATATCTGCCTCCTTCTCTATATAATACCTCCGCATAATCTCTGTAGATGATACTGATCCTGTATTAATCAAAATATTATACAAACGCTCAATATATACTGTATCACAATCACCTCCCTTATTTGGGATAACATAATTAAATGATATAAACAACTTGATCAATGCTGTTATTTTATGTCTATTACACAACCTGAGTCTATTTACTGGTTGCTGAACAACCGGTGTTGGTGACCGATTAATTCTTGCAGCTGTTTGTTGATTATGTTGATTTACCGCTCGTTGAACAGCCGGATGTTGAGCCATTGTCTCGCGTGCAGCTGTTGTCGCTGTGCGACGGTTTTCCCACCAATTAGCTGCGGCAATTATAGCCAGTGCACCTTCATCATTCTCATCCTCACTATCTTGTGGATTTACAGGTGCCCTACGATTTATATCCCTTCCAACAGCACCTGGTCCCATACCAGAATCTGAGTCAGAATCATTGCTAAGATCGTATACCTGATACAGATACTCTACATCTGGCGTAGGTGGCGGAGCTGTTTGGACAGCTACACCAGAATTACCTACCTTGTCATACAAGTACTTTGCAGCATTAGATAATTCTATATATGTTTTTTCATCCATACCCGATCGGGCATCATCCAATACATTCATCAACTTTTTAATTGACTCTTGTGTGAATCCCATTGATGCCATGATTCTAACTCTTTCATATTAACTTATTATTTAAATACTTTTCAATTTATTATTATATTAATAATAACTATGACAACTGATTTTAAAATAGAATTAGTAACATCATTTTATATGCCTGAAAACATTGAGAGAATGAACGAATTAGTAAAAGCCTTAAATATGAATATACATAATGATTATATTAATTGTATTCATTTATTTGTTGATGATAATGATTGTGTTGATTATTTAAAAAATAAATATGATGAATTATTTTATTCAAAAATAAAAATATGTGAAATTGGTAGACAGCCATTATATTCTGACTTATTTACGTATTGTAATACTCTTGAAGATAAAATATGTATGATAATAAATTCTGATATTTGGTTACATTCTATTTATGACATTAATATTTTTGATAAATTAAAAGAAAATAAACAAAAAACCGTATTTTCTCTAACTAGACATGAACACGATTTTTCTTGTCCATTGATTAATGAATACCAAGGTAGTCATGATACATTTATATTTATTTCACCTATAGATAATCAAATAATTAAACACATTAAACATAAACAAAATGTATGGGGTTCCGAGAATGTTCTATTATATGAACTAAATAAGATAAACTATAAATTATACAATCCTTGTAAAAAAATTATAATTGTTCATGAGCATAAAAGTGAAGACAGAGATGAAGATAGAATAACTATTTCTTGTGGCGATATTAATGGTGATGGTATATTTTCAATTAGATCATTTATAGTTAGACCTGATCATCAAATACTCATCAACAAAAAACAATACAATCCATATGGACCTGGCAAAGCTTTTAGACGCGGAATTTACCAAACCTATCGTAAAAATATTATAAAAAATTACAATCCATATGGAACTGGCGGAGCTTTTAGGAGCAAAATTTACAAACCTTAATTCTCTACAAAATTTATATCTAGTGTTCTCATAAATGTATGTAACCCTGCATCTTGAACAGGAAAAACCCACGCTTCCTTATCCGTCTCATTATGATGTGAATGCCACCAACCTGGTGGTGTAGTAAAAGTACATCCTTGTTTCCAAACCATTTTTATAGGATTCACTATCTCACCTTTATCATCTAATTCTTTACCCATTAATGTATATACCTTTTCTTTACTGTTTGACATATCATCCGCATATATACATAAATCTATAGCCATTGAATTATGTTTATGCGCCTTTTGTACTGTTTTAGGACCTATAAAATTTAACAATGACCACATTGTATGTGTAATTGTATTTAATTTCTCTTCTACCATCTCACTATTTGATAAAAGTATACCATTACGATTTCTTTTATCCGATCCCTCTTCACTGTTTATTTTTTTTATTTCATTCATCATATTATACTTCTTATACAGTGTCGGTTTAAATCTAGCTTCGGTTGGCTTACTGTTTAGAAATTTTAACAATGGGGAATCATCCGATGTAAACAGCACCGTATTATTATCAAATGCTGTATGTTCTGCAACACCTTCATAATATGGTACCGTAAATACATCTCCTTGTTTCCACAATATCACTTTACCAGGAGATTTTACTTTATTTCTTTTTGTACCGATTACTGTTTTACCTCTACCACTTAAAACATAAAATACATGACTGGATGCCTCTAAAAAATTATCGGATAATGACTCATTTTTATTTAATTTTAAATAACCTGCCTCCAAATTAGGAGTGGTAATAAAATGATTATCTTTAGGTGATAATGATATAGGTTTTAAACCTTCTATAGATGGAACAGCAGCAGAAGTATATTCAAAATAACAAGGTTTATCCATATATATGGATAGACCTTATATGTTTAAACAGTTACCATAAATATATATGACTTAAAATCTTAGGATTGTAATATCCATTTGACTTTTTTTGCTCCTTTTCTATTGCCTTTTTTCTATTTTTTTCACCAGAATGTCTATTATAATAATTTCTCTGTCTTTTCTTATTTCCATGATTACGTTTTGTATATAATCCTATGTTTGTTCTATCTTTATACTGTTCATAATCTTTGTGACCAAAATGTAAAACCCTTGTTTTACCTGACTTATTTTTAATAATCGCGGTATATTTTTTATCCCCTGGACCTTTCTCAAACTTAACTATACTTTCTTTCATTTTTACTTTTCCACCTATTTGTGCCTTAGCCACCTTTCTAGTACCATGTCCATGCTTCTTCTTTGCTTTATTAGCTAATGTTAATGCCTTACTGTTCTTTTTGCATCCCTCTTCCAAGATCTTAATATCAACAGCTGCTGCCTTTCCACCTGTTATAGAACTAGCCATTCTAGCCGCTCCCCATGAATGTGCTGATTGGTTTGGTCTACTACCTGAACTGTAATATGCACCTTGACCTTTTTTAATTAATTTGTTTAAAGCATTCACAGAACATCCTGTTTTTCTAGCCAATTCATTAGATGCTGTTACTTTATTAACATTATATATTCTTATTGCATTCTCTATATGATTGGATTTCTTACTTTTAAATGATTTTACTTTTTTTCTTGTATAATAATTGCCTGACATATATGCCTTACGGGATTTATCTAGTTCTTTTTTTTGTGTTAACTTATCTGTAAAAGATAAAATTTTAGGTATATATCTTTTTGGATAGCTCATATATATATTTTCAAAATATATAATTTAAAATATTAATCAATAATTATATATATGGTTTTAACTGATAATGAAAAATTCCAATTAAAAAAAATGATTGAAGCTAATGATACAGAAGATATGACTAATAAAATACGTGAATTAAAACACAGCAAACAAATAAGAAAAGATATACAAAATATTATAAAATATAAAAATGAAAATATGTTACTATTTAAAACAGATAAAAATAAGTTTGAGGAACTTATACTTAAAGACTGTGGATTTCTATTTCAACACTATACTGATGTTTATAATAAAATAATTAAAGACGAGATTGATATTAAAATTCTTAATAGATTGTTAGATATTTTAAAACAAATAGAAGATAAAAAATTAGACCAACATGAAGCTTCTTTTATTGTTGGTAAAATATTAAAAGAAATTTATGTAGATAGTGCTGTTAAACGCGCCGAAAAATTAGATCAAGAATCTGAAAAACATATTAAACCTAAAATACAACCCAAAAATATATCTTGGAAACAATTTAAAGATAAATTGGTTTAATGTTATTTCTTACTTATATGTAAAGCAAATACAATTAATAAAAAAACTATAATAAGATATAATGTCATCTTACGTTTTTTAACAGCTTCATAATCCTTAACATCATTTAATTTATATGAATTATAATATTTATAGTAAAAATCAGCTAAAGATATCTGATCTTTACCCAAACTCTCATTTACCCTATTATGTATAAAATGTGTCCATTTTATGAAATCCTTACGTGAATCTAAATAAGGTAATACTGGATATATTTCTAATAGTTTTGAAAAATTACGAGAACATGTTTGATTAGGTATAAATGTAGGAAGATCCTGTATAAATTTATAATGTGTCTTCTTAATAGGATCATTTGGCTTATTTGGATAATTAAAAGCTATTGTATGTATAACAGACCAATATTGTGGTCCCCATATCTCCGAATTCATACATATTAAAAGATATAAAAAGATTAATTATATTACATATAATGAGATCTTTTAATTTTTGCAATAATTGTGGAAAAAATGGACATGTATTCCAAAGTTGTAAAGAACCTATTACTAGTGTCGGTATTATAGCATATAAATATGATATTGATAATCAAATTAAATATTTAATGATCTGTAGAAAAGATACCTTGGGTTATGTAGACTTTATTAGAGGAAGATATAGTTTAAATAATATTGATTACATATTAAACCTTATTAATATTATGACTGTTGAAGAAAAAAAGAAAATTTTAACATTATCATTCGTAGACCTATGGAAGGATTTGTGGGGTAATAATATCGGTATTCAATATAGAGGCGAAGAAACCTTTGCTAAAGAAAAGTTTAATAAATTATCTAATGGTTATACTGTTAATGGCATATTTATTAATCTTAAAAAATTTGACAACATGAGTACTTCATTATGGAAAGAACCCGAATGGGGGTTTCCAAAAGGTAGAAGAAATTATCAGGAAAAAGATTTATATTGTGCAATAAGAGAATTTTGCGAGGAAACTGGACATGAAAATGATGATATTAATATTATTAATAATATTAATCCATATGAAGAAATATTTCTTGGATCAAATTTCAAATCATATAAACATAAATATTTTATAGCTAATATTAAAAATAATATTATAGCAAAAAATACACATCAATTAAGCGAAGTTAGTAAGGTTGAATGGAAATCCTTAAATAATTGTATATCATCTATACGTAATTATAATTTAGAAAAAGTAGAACTACTTAAAAAAATTAATAATATTTTACTGGAAAATAATTTATGTATATAAATTATTTATGTATATAAATAATATATATGCAAAGGGAAATACAGGAACGGGAACAATTAATGAATGATAATAATTATGACTATTTATACCCCAATTTAAATGATCCTAATTTTAATGTTAAAATATATCAAAAAAAAGAATTTAATGACACTGAATTCAATGGAACTATTGAAAATGTTATTGAAGAAGGCGATAAATTATGTAATGCTAAATTTGAATTAGCTAATCATCAAATTTTTGTTAGAAATTTTTTATCTAACCAAACTCCTTATAATGGTTTATTATTATATCATGGTTTAGGTACTGGAAAAACCTGTTCTGCTATTACCATCAGTGAGGAATATAGAGAGTATATGAAACAAGTCGGTATAACTAAAAGAATAATTATTGTAGGCAATAAAAATATACAAGATAATTATAAATTACAACTGTTTGACGAAAGAAATCTTGAATTAACTAACGGTATTTGGACTATGACCGGCTGTACTGGAAATAAAATATTAAATGAAATTAATCCTATGAATATGAAAGGTATATCTAAAAATAAAATTATATCTCAAGCCAATAATATTATTAATCTATCTTATTTATTTTTAGGCTATAGAGAATTTGGTAACCTTATCGCCAAAAAAATTAACAAATATAAAAATGAATCCGATACAAAATTAAAGGAAAAAAATATAATTAAAGCTATTCAAACTGAATACAATAACCGACTTATTATTATTGATGAAGTACAAAATATTCGTATGACTGATAATATTGAAGATAAAAAAGTTGGACAGCGACTTCTTGAACTTACAAAGCATGCCATAAATGTTAAATTATTATTACTTTCCGCCACTCCTATGTTTAATAACTATAAAGAAATTGTATGGCTTATTAATCTACTTAATCAAAACGATAAAAGACATCTTATTAAAATTGCCGATGTTTTTGACTCTAAAGGGAATTTTAAAACCGATGATAACGGTAATGAAATTGGAAAAGAACTTTTATTAAGAAAAGCTAGAGGTTATGTTTCATTTGTTAGAGGTGATAATCCTTATACTTTTCCTTATAGAATTTATCCAACTAACTTCTTACCATCCAACAGTATTCTTAAAAAAACCTATCCTAAAAAACAAATTAATGGAAAAACCCTTATACAAGGTATTGAATATATTGATGTTTACGTTACTGATATTGGAGATAACCAAAAGTTAATATATGATAAAATATCTAATGACATACAGTCTAAATATTTAAATCTTACTGAAGAAAAACTTGATAAAGGAATTGGTTATCAAATCCTTGAAGCACCATTACAAATACTTAATATGACTTACCCTGTTGATATTGATGATATCAAGGAAGCATATGGTAAATCCGGATTAGAAAATGCAATGAAATTCTCTTCTAAACGTAATGATTTTAAATATAAGCCTGGTTTTGAAGATATTTTTAAAAACGAAAATATAGGAAAATATAGTGGTAAAATTAAAACTATTTGTGATAATATTATGATTTCTGAAGGCATTGTACTTATTTATTCACAATATATTGATGGCGGTATAATACCTATCGCCTTAGCACTTGAAGAATTAGGCTTTACTCGTTTCGGTCAAGATAATCTATTTGAAACACCACCTGTAGAACAAATTGATTCATTAACATTAAAAATAAAATCTAATGTTGATAAAAATAAATTTAAACCTGCTAAATATTCTATTATTTCTGGAGATATCACCCTTTCTCCTAACAATATTAAAGAAATTAAAAAATTAACCAGTGATACTAACAAAAATGGGGAAGATATTAAAGTCGTTATTATATCTAAAGCCGGGTCTGAAGGTATTGATCTTAAAAATATCAGACAAATACATATTATTGATCCTTGGTATAATATGAACAGAATTGAACAAATCATTGGTAGAGGTGTAAGAACATGTAGTCATAAATCTTTAGAATTTTCTAAACGTAATGTTATGATATTCTTATACGCCACTTATATGGGTGAAGATGTTGAAACACTAGACCTTTATTTATACAGATTAGCGGAAATTAAAGCTATTAAAATTGGTATTGTTTCTCGTGCCCTTAAAAAAAATGCTATTGATTGTATTCTTAATAGAGCCCAATACAACTATAACAGTGAAAATATGAAACAAACCGTCAAATTAAATCTCTCAAATAAACTTGAAATAGATTGGCTCGTTGGGGATAAACCCTTTACCGCCCTATGTGATTATATGGATAAATGTACGTTTGATTGTGAACCTAATAAAATAGATTTAGATATCAATTATGATACCTATAATGAGGATTTTATATTATTAAATACCGAAAAAATTATAGAAAAAGTTAAAGATCTTTTTAAGGAAAAATATGTTTATGAAAAAAATGACTTATTTATGTTAATTAACGATATTAGAAATTATCCTTCTGTTCAAATATACACTGCATTAAATAAAATGATTGAAGATAAAACTTATATTATAACTGACATGGTCGGTAAAAAAGGATTTCTTATTAATATTGGAGATTACTATCTATTTCAACCTATTGAACTTATTGATGAACATATTTCTATTTTTGAAAGAATTACACCAATTGACTATAAACATCAAAAAATTAATATATTATTACCAAACACCATTAATAATACACTTGATTATACTAATGTTAAAAATAAAGATGCGGTTACAAAAAATACTATCATCTCCGATTTACAAAATAAATTTACTCTTGCTACTTCTAATAATATTATTAAAAGAGGAAGTAAAGATTGGTACTTATTATGCAGCAAAACAATTGAATTAATGGAAAAAAATGGTATAAAAAAAAATATACTTGAAATATTACTTATAGATCATATTATGGAAGAAATTAAATTTGACGATAAATTATTCATTTTGCAATACATTACCGATAAAAAAACCACTAATAAATTTGAAAAATTAATTGCTAATTATTTTGATAAACATATTATTAAGAATAATGGCATTACTGGAATAGTATTTAATAACGATCCCTCCACACAACGGGATGGGTTAGCTGTTCTTGTATTTGATAAAGATTCATCTAAATGGATTAAGGCTAAATATCAAGATATTAAAGATCTTTCTTCTAAAATGAAAGAAACTTTAGAAATTCCATCCGAAAGATTCGCTCATATTATTGGATTTATCTCGCAATTTAAAAAAGAAAATTTGGTATTTAAGGTTTTAGATACAAAAGCTAAAAGACATGCCGGAGCACGATGTGATCAAGCTGGTAAAACTGGTGTCTTAAATGTTCTTAATAAAATTCATGAAGAAAATATATATACTAAAGAAAATACTAATACATATAATGTTACACAAATGTGTAGTGAACAAGAACTTTATTTAAGATATTTTAATAGTATTAGAAAAAATGATAAATATTGGTTCTTAACTCCCGAACAATCAATCATGTCCAGAATTGAAAAATAAATTGAATTTATTTAAATATAATTAACAATATATATATATATATGGGTGATACTAAAAAGGGTGATTATGATTTGTTATCTAATAAATCACAATTAACTAGAAAGGTATTGATACCAATGAAATATATTGGTGATAATATAATAACATTAATTAAAACACAATTGGAAAGAAATATTGAAGGAAAATGTTCTATTGAAGGATACATTAAAAATAATTCCATCAATATAATTACATATTCTAGCGGTTCTTTAAAGGGATCATATGTTGAATTTGCTGTTGTGTTTGAATGTGATATTATTTGCCCTGTAGAAGGTATGTTGGTTAATTGTATTGCCGAAAATATTACTAAAGCCGGAATCAAGGCAAAAATACCTGGAGAAGTATCACCATTAGTTATATTTATTGCCAGAGACCATAATTATATGAATAAAAAATTTAATACTGTTAAAGAAGATGAAACTATACTTGTTAAAATAATTGGACAAAGATTTGAATTAAATGATTCTTATATTTCAGTTATTGCCGAAATTGTTGAAAAACCATTTGTTGAGAAAAAAAAACGCTCGTCTAAACCTAAATTAATACTTAAAGAATAAATACAATAATTATAATATCTAATGTCTACCAATATTGAAGAACTTAAAAGTATTAAAGATAAAATTGAAAATTTAACAAAATCTTATCAAATTGAAATTGGAAGATTACTAAAAAAAAATAATATTTTGTTAAATGAAAATAATAATGGTGTATTTGTTAATTTAAGTGTTATTGATCACTCTATAATATCTGAACTTAAAGATTTTTTATCTTACGCTAATAAACAGGAATTACAATTAAAAAACATTGAAATTAAACAAGAAGAGCTTAAAGATAACTACTTTAAAAATAATAATGAATATATACAATAATCCTAATCTATCTAATCTCTATAATTTTATGTTAATTAAAAATAACTATGATTTATTACTAGATAATAGATGCTCTATTAATAAATTAAATTCTAATAATTTATCTTCTAATTCTTCCTCTTCTATTTCATCTAGCAACTTTTATAAACCTGAAATTGATGATACACTTTTTTCATGTTTTTACTATATTAAATCTGGGGAATCTTTAACTGATAATTCTTTTAAACTAGAAAAAACCTTTAAAATTAATTTTATTGAAATTATTCGTAATAATAAAGACCTCATTAAATCTAATAAATTTAAAATTCATGATATTGAAAATAATCTTGTTAATGAAAAAAATATTTCTAAAAAAACACTCTTATTACTATGTATTTACTATGAAATTAATATAATTATCATTGAAAATAATGTTTATTATAAATTATTTGGTAATGATAATGTTAATAGTTATAATATTCTCATTAAAGATAACGATTTAAATTATAAATTACTAATAAATAATAATAATACCGATAGTAATACTTACCTTAAGAATTGTATAGAAGCATATAATTTTGATAAAATTATTAAATCTATTAGTTCTTATAAATCCGATGAATTAAAAACAATAGCTGATACACTAAATATTGACATTAATAAGAAAAACAAAAATAAAATTTATGAAGAAATATTACTTAAAATAAGCTAGATCCTATTTAACAATATTTAAATTGAAAAAATTTAAATAATGTATATAATAATTATATACACATGTCAGAAGAACAAAATGGATTCAATAATATTGTTAAAAAATTCATTTCCGATGTTCCTTATGTTAAAACCACTAATGAAATTAAGGAACTTGAGGTTCGTTTTCAAACCATCGGAAAAAGACGAATATCTAAAATTGATTATGATAATGTATGCAAAAATTTATTATCACATGGATTCAAATTCATTAAAAATGGTATTGATTTATTAAGAGTATCGAATGAATTTACTGATCGCAACACCGGAAGAAATAAAATATCTAATGTTAGAACCGAAATACGCGGTATTGATAATATTAAAGAATATTGTAAAACTAACAAACTACCTGATAACTCATCCTCCTTTAATTTTATACAAAAATCTATTATTAATACTGATAAAAGCCTTAATAACCCTTATGATGTTAAATCATATAATTTAAGAATCGCATATTCCAGTGAAAATAAAATTAATAAAGGCTCTAATTTAGGTAGATCTATTATTGAATCCTGGTCTGAATCCAAAAAAATTTTTAGATTTATTAACCGCATGTCCTTCACACATCCTGATTACCCTGTTTACATTGATTGTAGTATTGTTAAATCTTCCTCTAAAAATAATAATAATAGATTCCTTTTACCTACATACACCATTGAAGAATCTAATTTATTTAATAACCCTGAAATTTATGAAATTGAAATTGAGGTTGATAATTCTAAAACCGAAGGATTATCACCATCTGATCTTAATAAAATGCTAATGAAATGTGTTAAATTTGTTCTTGCCGGTTTACAACAAACCAATTATCCTATTTCATACAGCGAAATTGATAATATTGGAATGGATTATCTTAAACTTATTAAAAACTCATCTAATTACCTTAAATCCAGTACATTTATAGGCCCCAGTTCCCTTACATTACAAATGGAAAATATTATTCAAACCGATACCGAAACTAATATTCCTAACATTAGAAATGATTATACTGTTACCGATAAAGCCGACGGTGCAAGAAAAATATTGTATATATCTAAAACTGGATTGTTATACTTAATTAACACTAATATGAACATAGAATTTACTGGAGCTAAATCTAATAATTCTAACTTTTATAATTCTATAATTGACGGTGAACATATATTACACAATAAACGTGGAGAATTTATTAATTTATATGCTGCTTTTGATGTTTATTTTATTAAGAATATTGATGTTAGAGCTAAATCTTTTGTTCAAAAAGAATCTACTGACCCTAAATCCAATCATAGATTAACCTTATTATCTGATATTATTAATCAACTTGAATTAAAAGGTGTTACTAATTCGGGCGGGTCACCTATTAGAATTGAACTTAAAAAATTCTATTCACCACAAGGTGATAATGATATATTTATGGCATGTAAATTAATTCTTGATAGAGCCAGTAAAAATGAGTTTGAATATGAAACTGATGGATTGATATTTACACCCTCTAATTACGGTGTAGGTTTAACTAAATTTAATTCTGAACTTAAACCTAACAAAACTACATGGGAATACAGTTTTAAATGGAAACCTCCAAAATATAATACTATTGACTTTTATATAACCACTAAAAAACTTGATAATAAATCTGAATTTATCGGTAATATATTTGAAAATGGCTCTGACACAACCACCTCTACACAAATAATACAATATAAAACCATTATTTTACGTGTAGGCTTTGATGAACAAAAAAATGGCTACATGAATCCATGTCTTGATGTTATTAATGATAGGAATGTATATTCAAATAATACTGACGATAATGATACTTATAAACCTACACCCTTTTATCCTACTAACCCGTATGACGATACTACGCATTTATGTAATATTATGTTAAAACGTGACTCTAACGGTTCCTTACAAATGTTTACTGAAGAAAATGAAGTATTTACTGATAATACTATCGTTGAATTCTCTTATGATCCAAATAAAGAAAGCGGTTGGAGATGGACTCCTCTAAGAGTTCGCTGGGATAAAACCGCCGAACTTAAAAGTGGTGGTAGAAATTACGGTAATAATTATATTGTCGCAAATAATAATTGGCAAAGTATACATAACCCTATCACTAACGAAATTATATCATCAGGTATTGTTTCACAATCCTCTTCTAATAATGACACTTATTATATTAAACTTTCTGGTAAATCTAACACTAAACCTCTACGCGACTTTCATAATCTATTTATTAAAAAATATCTTATTAAAGCTGTATCTCAAAGCGGATATACTCTTATTGATCTAGCTGTAGGTAAAGCCGGTGATTTTCCAAAATGGAATGACTCTAAATTATCCTTCGTATTTGGTATTGATCTATCTAAGGATAATATTGAAAATCGCCTTGATGGCGCATGCGCAAGATATCTAAATTATAAGAAGAAATTCAAAACATTACCTGGTGCATTGTTCGTTAATGGAAATAGTTCAATGAATATTAAAAATGGGGATGCCCTATCTTCTGAAAGAGAAAAAATTATTACAAAAGCTATATTCGGTATTGGAGAGAAAAATGAGAAAAAAATTGGTAAGGCCGTTTATAAAAATTATGGTAGAGGTAAAGATGGATTCAATATATCTTCTTGCCAATTTGCACTACACTATTTCTTTGAAAATCCTATTACCTTAAATAACTTCCTACAAAATGTTACTGATACTACTAAGGTGGGAGGTTATTTTATAGGTTGCTGTTATGATGGCAATAAAATATTTGATGACTTGACTGATAAACCTTTGGGTGAAGGCATTGCATTGTTTAACAATACTAACCCTAATAAAGATCCTGTTAAAATATGGGAAGTTATAAAACAATATGATAGTAATACATTTAATGATGATGAATCGTCCATCGGTTATCCTATTGATATTTATCAAGAAACCATAGGTAAAATGTTCCGAGAATATTTAGTCAATTTTACATATCTCATTAGATTAATGGAAGATTATGGATTTAGCTTAATATCTAAGGAAGAAGCTAATCTAATTAATCTTCCTAATTCTACTGGCTTGTTTAGCGAAATGTTCTCTTTAATGGAAACTGAAATTAAAGCTAAGAATTTACCCAATAATCATTTCGGTGAATCTACTAACATGACAGATAGCGAAAAACAAATATCCTTTTACAACAGATATTTCGTTTTTAGAAAAGAAAGAAATGTTGGAACTATTACTATTCAAAAAAATACATCTAATACAATTAAAATTAAACCTAAACGCATTAAAAAACTTCCTGATAGAATTATAATTAAATAAACAATCTAAATATATCATCATTTATTATTCATGAAGTACTTTTATTTACCTATTACACAAAATATCATTGAACCAAGTAATATTATTATTGACATTAATAATACTAACTCAATAATTATGTCTTTTTCTATTAATCATTATCTTAATGACAGTAAAAATAAAATTAATCTTTATTCCTCTATTTGGGATGATTTTAAAAAATATACTAATCAATATGAATTTATTCATACACAAATTCCATTACTTAAAAATTCTGTTAGCAAAATTAAACCATTGTCTAGATCATATTTTAAATTGATTGAAATAATTAATTCATTTAATTTATTAAAGGATGTTATATCACCTATAGAAACATTTCATCTTGCCGAAGGACCTGGAGGATTTATTGAGGCTGTCGCACATCTTAGAAAAAATCCTGCTGATAAATATACTGGAATTACTCTGATTGATACTGATTCTTCTATACCTAATTGGAACAAATGCAAAGATGTTATGAAAAAATATCCTAATATTATTATTGAATTCGGTAAAGATGGAACCGGTGATATTTTATCACCTTCTAATTTAAAACATTGTTATGAAAAATATGCTAACAAAATGGAACTAATTACCGGTGATGGAGGATTTGATTTTTCTATTGATTTTAATAACCAAGAAAGCTTGGCATCTAACCTATTGTTTGCAGAGGTTTGTTATGCTATTCTATTACAAAAAAAATCTGGTTCATTTGTCGTTAAATTTTTTGACATATTTCATAATGTTACCTTACAATTATTGTATTTACTTAATTCATTCTATTCTTCTGTAATTATTACAAAACCTCTCACTAGTCGTCCTGCTAATTCTGAAAAATATATCGTTTGTAAAGATTTTAAGTATTCTGACACTAGTCAATTCTTTAATGTTTTTTATAATGTATTTCAAAATAATAATCTTAAAACTTGTCATCTAATTAGTATACTTAATATTCAAATACCATATATTTTTAAAATTAAGGTTGAAGAAGTTAACACTGTTTTGGCACAAAATCAAATTGAAAATATTAATCAAACTATTGATTTTATTAATTTACATTCTACTTCTAAAACCTCAGAAAAAATGGATACTATTAAAAAAAAACATGTTGCAAAATGTGTTGAATGGTGTATTAAAAATAATATTCCATATAATACCACTTATATTTATAATAATTATTACGATGGTATAAATAAATATTAATATTATATTCATATATGGATAATATCAATCTAGATTCTGATAATCAAAAATATAATATTAATAATACTCACTCTAATGATGCTACAGAAGATCAAATTCTTGTATCTTTAGAAGTTATCGGAGAACTTAATGTCGGCGATAAATTAATTTGGGAAAAGGATAAATCCTCTGTAAATATTCAGGCATATGGCCCATTCCTAGGCTTTAGACGTATCGTTAACGGACAAACCAGAATTATCACCATTCAAAAATTACAAAATCTAATATCTAAAAGTATATCTATGTTACAAGATGATGAAACTAATACACGCCTTAAAAATGCTCTTATTAAAGCCAATCATGGTCTTACTAATCTAAGAGTAACATATGAGTCTGATAAGCAAATTGTTGGTTCTATTAATGTTCTCTCTCAAGATATTCTTGAAATTATAAATGAATAAATAATTTAAATACTTTTTAATAAATTATTCATGACTTCCGAGTGTTGGAAAAAAAATGATTATTCTAATCAATCTTCTAAATCATTTTCTATCGCATCACGAGTATACAATTCACAATTTACTTTTAAAAATAATAAATCTAAAACTTACAAAGTTCATTGCAAAAAATCTAATAGTCACGATAATTTAACTAATAATAATATATTTAAATCCAGCAAAAAATCTATTATTAATTTAATTAAACATGAAAATAAAATAATAAAAGAATTTATTCTTGAAAATATTAATGATCTTAGATCTGCATATCAAAATTTAGATAATTTTTCTTTATCTGTTGTTAAACGTGCCACTGTTAGACATTGGTTTATTAATAACGGTGCACAATATCTTAATTTAGATATATTAACTGACTTTAAATGGGAACGTATACTTAACTCTGGACATTTTTCTACTGCGCATCTCATTACTAATCAAAATATTTATAGAGTTGTTAAATTAACAAAAGGTAACAATAATAAACTTATTTCCGAAAGAGAAATAGATCTTCTTAAACAAATATCCCATCCTTATATAATTAAATTATATGATTATGGCTTTAATAATGACATTTTTTGGGCCTTAATTGATTATTGTAATAAAGGCTCATTAACCGAATTTGGACTACCTTTAGATTTTTATACTAGACTTAAATGTCTCTCTAACATTATTCAAGGTCTTGATTATTTACATTCTAAAAATATCATACATAGAGATATAAAATCCGATAATATATTAGTTCATCATGATGATTCTTTAACCTTCTCTTACATCTTTAAATTAGGTGACTTTAATCTCGCTAGAGAAATGCCTAATTATGTTGAAACATTAACTATTTGCGGAACATACAAATATATGGCACCAGAAGTTCTATCAAAAGAAAAATATAATATTAAAAGTGATCTATGGGGTATATTATGTGTTATCATTGAAATGATAACCGGAAAATGCAATAATCCTATTTGCACTACAACCACTGACCTTATTAATGAACTTGAAGGAGTTTCTAACCTTGAAATTGAGGTTATTAAAATGATTCATTTTAATAATCATAATCTTAGAAAAGATACCGTATTTATTAAGAATTATATATTAGAACACCCTGTATCACCTTTAACAAGAACTAGATCTGGTACTTTTTAATATTTAACATTTACTTTTTACACAAACCGTATTACTTTTATCTTTTGAATATTTATTACCTTTCTCTATCGTATTATGTTTTAATCTTAAAATTCTGCTTCCACTATCTACCGCACCTTGAACAGCAAATTGCGAATTGTTCGGTTTATAAATTACTACATCCGCTATTCCATTTGAACATTGTCGTCCTCTAAACATTGATGTATTTAATGGCGTGTCTGTTGGTTGTATCATTATTGACTCACCCGAAATCGTATATACTATATCACTTCTTTGACTTATAAATAACTTATTATCATAATTCTTATTTCGCGATTTTAAATACGCCTTTGTATCCACATAATATTTAGGATTTATTTTTGTTGTCGCTGATGCTAGTCTAGCATTACCACTAAATGACATTACTGATCCCGTACCTCTTGTACCTACCGGTCCACGTGTATTATTATGAACTAAACATCCCATATCATCACGAGATGTTGAAGCATAACTGTTATTTTTACCTAACATTTTGAATTCTTTACCTATAATATAATTAGTATTTGAACAATTATCACATGGATCATCTGATGTTGATTTGTGTGCCCCTAAACTGTTTGTATATCCTTGCTTCCTCCAAATCTTTAGCGGACCTCCATGTTTTGAATACCAATTCGTTGCTGTTCCCTCTCTCTTATTTATCTCCATTCTTGGTTTATATGTTATTTGTGTTGTCATAAGATATAATATAATTAAAGAAAATAATTATATTATATACATATTATATATGAATTATTTTAATCAAGACCCCCCCGAAAAAGATGTTAGATCATTATCTAACTTTGTTAATTCTGGTATTACTACAAAAAAAACACAGCTACCTAGTGATCCTATTGTTCTTTTATTTGCCGCAGGATTCGGCTCTATGCTACTTTATATGACTTGCAATTTAAGATTACGCTAATGCTAGTTTTAACCTATTGGCGCTAAGTTGCGCTGTTGGAGCTAGATCTTCTAATGATACACCAATTGGACTACGTTGCGCTGTTAAATCTGGATCTTCATTATGATCATGGTCTCCTATACTAGGGCTTGTCGTGCTGTTTGCTGATTGATTTGAATCATACTTGCATTCACCCTTATGCCAGCGTTCATGATCTAGATGATGATTATCATTTTCCATATTATAACTATGTCCCTCTCTTTTAATAAATAAATTATTTATTGATAGTATAAATAATAATAATATAATTGTGTATATTAATATACCTCTTAATATACCTTTATTGTATAAATCTATCATATAAATTATATATAGAAAACTATTTAATGGCTATGTGCTTTATAAACAATTTCATCTCGTATATTCTTCTTTTTCTTATTCTTCTTCTTTTTCTTCTGCTTTTTTATCCATTCTTTATCACTTTCTCTATATTCATCTAAATCCTCTACATGAATAGGCATACCTGTTAATCGTTCAGATTGTTGATATCCGCATTTTCCTTTATGCCATTGCTGATGTTCATCATAATGATATTTGTCTATATTATCATAACCATGCCCTTCCCTCTTAATAAATAAACTATCTATTATTAATATAAATAATACAAATATAATTGAATATATTAATACAATTCTTAATAAACCTTTATTATATGAATTTGTCATATAAATTATATATAGAAAACTATTTATCTACGAACAAAAACTCCATTCGCTATTAACGCCATTATCGCCCCAAAATACATTAAAAATGGGAATAATACTATGATCCATGATACTTTTGAATATCCTTTCTTACATAAAAAGTTTAATAACCACGTCCAAAATAATATATAAAATAGTTGGAATGCAAACGCTGTAGGCTTATTCACTTTGTTGCATTCATATTTACCCATACAGTACGCTCCTGATGAACCTGAAGTATTCTGTGTTCCTAATAAAATTAATCCCATCACTGATAATATTAAATATAACATTGCCGGTTCACATAACTTTTTTACTGGTTTTGTAAAATTTCTGCGATTTCCTCTAAATTTAGCCATTATAAAACATATATAGAAAATAATTTTTTATATATATTTATTTTCATATTACCTATTTGCCTATCGGCTGATTATACACCGATGGACTTAATGTCGGTAACTTACCTTGTACTGCTGAACTTAATTCATCATATCCTCTTCCTATATTATCTGTTATATCTGCCCACGGTCTCATCGTATCCGGCATTATTCTAAATCCACCTTTCTGACTTTTACGAACTCTTCTCTTACTCTTTTTTATTCTCCTACCTCCTTTTCGTGACTTTATACTTCTACGATATCTACGCGATTTATATACCCTCTTACCACCTTTTTTTACTTTCATCTTTAACTTATATGTTCTCTTCCTTATCATTATATACTATTAAAAGAAAAAAATACTATTACCATATTACTCTATATCCACATGTGTTAACATATGCCTTCTACAGCATATATTAAATAATTCTAATTTATCCATTACCTCTCCTTCTGGGGTTTTCTTTACATTATCTTTTGTTAAATATATTACACTTTCCCCATCCAAGTTCTTCTTCAATTTCGCCTCTCTTACATGCAACTTATAGTATTCATATTTATCTGCTATCACTTGTCCACAAGTAAAACACTTGATTGGGATAATCATATTTTATATACTATTATATTTATATTTTAAGTTCAATTTATTTATATAACCCTAACCAAATATGATGATTTATCTATTACCTCACCTCGCGATACACCTTTTGACTTTTTTCTATTATATACTATTACATAGCTCGTTGATAATAAAACTAAAATTACTAACATCATTAATATAACCGGATTTTCTCTTAATAAATCTCCGTATTCATTTACCATATCTGGAAATTTATCATAAATTAAGTATACAAACATCGCTAACATAATTAATCCTAAAATACCTAACTCATTCATATATATATAACCTATCAAAATTAATTTTCTTCTATCATCATTCCCTCCGTTGTTAATACCTTTTTATGTATTATTCCACTTGCTGTTATCTTTTTATGACATTCATTACATATACTCATCAAATTTGCCCTATGATTCTTATTAAATCCCTCTATATATCCATTCTTATTTGCCAACTGTCTTGGATTCATATGATGTACCTCCGTTCCACGATTATTACACATCTCACAGTTTCCCATCAACTTCTTTGAATTATAATGACTCGGCTTCATTGACAATATATCCTTCTCTTTTGGATTATATTTCATCCTTATATCATATGCCCGCTTTAAAAATGCCTCCGGCAGCGATAGCGCCTTACACACCTCCAAACCATATGTGCTATTACCCGGACCATCTTTTAACAGCCTATCATATACTAATATATCTCTTACATTATCATGTCTTACCGTCATATGCTTTAGTACCAAATTATTTAAACCCGTGATCTCCTCCTTATCCGTTATCTCATGGAAATGCGTCGCAAAAATAAATGTCGCATCTTTATCATGCAATTCCTTTATTCCTGACATAAAAATCGCTGTTGCTGACTCTGTTTCCGTTCCTGAACATAACTCATCTCCTAATATCAAGCTGTTTTTATCTGCATATTTAAGTATAGTTCTTAATTCTGACATCTCTACAGCAAACGTTGATAACCCTTTGAATATATTATCATTCCCTAAAATCCTTGTAAATATCTGTGTATACGGCTTATACTCCATCTCACTACACGCCACATACAGCCCTGCTTGTGCCATTATTATACATATCCCAACTGCCCTTATTATACTTGTTTTACCAACCGCATTTGTACCATAAACTAACATTCCCGTCGTTATATCTCCTAATTCTATATCATTTGTTACATATAGTTCTCTTGTGTTTAGCTGTTCTATTAGCGGATGCCTTATTCCTTTACATATAAAATATGCCTTTTCTTTATCCTTTATATTCGGTTTACATAAATTATACGTATTTGCTATATATACTTTATTTTGTAATACATCCAATATTGTTATGTATTCTGTAATTGTTGATAGTTTACTTGATAAATTTATACATTCTGTTATAAAACTTTTATACCTTCTAATCACTTCATCTAACATACTCGTTTTTGATGATAATATACTTTTATACAACACCTGGAGCTGATTGCTCGTTATATTTTTATTTGATCCTGTTGCTGTTACAAACGATAATTCTCCACAATCTAAATCAAATTCCTTCTCTAAACCACTATAACTTGATATATATGTTA
>MDSV01162212.1_pt1 | contig 40754 bp, 37 predicted proteins | sample 810851 | NCBI WGS metagenome assembly MDSV01 (sample SAMN05326640, study PRJNA326480) | marine metagenome | isolation source: seawater | place: Atlantic Ocean: North East | collected 2012 | reverse complement strand
TACCTCCAATGTTAGAACAATAAATTCAATTCCATTGAAATTAATTGGTTTAAAAGACATTCCAGAGGTTCTTGAAGTTAGGGGTGAAATATTTATGCCAAAAGATGAATTTGCAAGATTGAATAAACTCCAGGAAAAAGATGGTAATAAATTATTTTCTAATCCAAGAAATGCTTCATCGGGAAGCTTGCGACAGCTAGATCCTAAAATAACTAAGACTAGACCACTTCATTTTTTTGCTCACGGAGCAGGGATAATTCAAGGTATTTCATTTTCTAGTCAAGAAGAGATATTTAAGAAATTTAAAAGTTGGGGACTTCCAGTTAATCCATTAAATGCTATTGCCAATAATCTTCATGATTGCATTAAGTATTTTGAGAAAATTGATAAAAATCGTGCATCATTAAATTATGAAATAGATGGAGTGGTCTATAAAGTAAACAACCTCCATGATCAAAATAAAATCGGAGAAATTGCAAGATCTCCAAGATGGGCAATTGCACGAAAATTTCCAGCCGAGGAAGCTAAAACAAAAATTCTTGACATAAATTTTCAAGTAGGGCGAACAGGAGTAATTACTCCAGTAGCAAAACTTGAAAAGGTTTTTGTTGGAGGAGTTAATGTTAGTAATTGCACTCTACACAACGTTGATGAACTTGAGCGTCTTGACCCTAGACCTGGCGATACTGTTGTTATAAAGCGAGCAGGTGATGTAATTCCTCAAATTATCAAAGTTATTGCAGAAGATAAAAATAGAGCACCAAAAATAAAACTTCCAAAACTATGTGAGTGTGGATCAGAAGCTACCATAAATCATGCTGAGTCGTGGGAGGTAAGAGACGATAAAGAATTAATAAAGAAATTTGATTCAATTTATGAAGCCAACGATTTTATAAAAAATGCAAATAAGGGCTATTCACTCCACAAAATCGATGAGAGAGCTGCCTTTCTCAAGTGTATGGGCGGAAGATCATGCAATGGAAGAATCAGAGGCTCCTTCTATCACTTTGTTTCACGTAAAGCCTTTGATATAGAGGGTCTGGGCAAAGAAATAATTAATCGTTTTTTAGAGCTAGGCTATCTTAAGGATGTACAAGATATTTTCTCTTTAGAAAATCATGCTAAAAAGATTGAGAAGTTAGAAGGTTTTGGTCTGAAATCTACTGAAAATTTAATTCATTCAATTAATTCCTCAAGAAATGTTGAGTTGCACCGCTTAATTTTTGGACTTGGTATAGAGGAGGTAGGTGAGACCACTGCAAGAAATTTATCAAACTTCTATAAGGGTATTGATAATTTAATGTCTACATCTTTTGAAGAGCTCATAACACTTCAGGATATTGGTCCTAGAGTAGCTTCAAATATCATGCAATTTTTTGAAGACGATTATTGTAAAAATATGGTCGAAGAATTATTGCCACATTTAATAATAAAGAATCCTAATTTAATCGATCAAGATAACTATTTATTTGAAAAGACAATTGTAATTACAGGGGCATTGAAAAAGCTTAAAAGAGATGAATTAAAAAATCTTTTACTTAGCAAAGGTGCAAAGGTATCTTCATCTGTTTCAGCTAAAACTAACTATCTTATAGTTGGCTCAAATGCAGGATCAAAATTAGCAAAAGCAAATCAACTTGGGGTTAAAATCATCAATGAAGATGAAATATCAGAATTTTTAAATGAAAAATAATTTAATAATCCTTTCTATTTTTTTTGCACTAGCAGGCTGCGTCTCGAGCCCTCCAGATAATCCTGATAATATTTGTAATATTTTTCAAGAGAAGAGAGGCTGGTATAAGGCTGCAATTAGAACTGAAAAAAGATGGAAGCTTCCGCCTTATGTCTTAATGTCATTTGTTTTTCAGGAATCAAGTTTTAAAGGTAACGCTAAGCCAGAAAGAGAGGAATTATTAGGTTTTATTCCGTGGTTCAGACCTTCAAGTGCAAAAGGATATTCACAAGCCTTGTCCTCAACATGGAATGATTATAAAGAAGAAACTTCAAATCAATTCGCAAGTAGAAGTAACTTTTCTGACAGTGCTGACTTTATCGGTTGGTACGCAAATAAAGGATTTTTCAATGGGTTTAAGAAGAATGATGCTAGAGCTCTATACTTGGCTTATCACGAGGGTTATAAAGGCTATAGTGATAGAACCTACCGAAAAAAACCGTGGTTAATGGATGTTGCAAATCGAGTTCAAAAAAGATCAGAAATGTATCAGAAACAATATTGGGGTTGCGCTGAGGATCTAAAGAAAAAGAGATTCTTTTTTTTCTAATTTAATTCTTCTTGAACAAATTCAAGATTTTTAAAGTCGGACTCAAAATCCTTACTACCGATCACTGACTTAAATGATTTTTTAATAAGATATTTTTCTGCTACATCATAAAGATCATTAAGCCTTGTATTTAATATATTATTTCTAAAATCTAATCGCATTGAGTGGGTTATTCCTATTCGGTTTTGATAGAAATCTGATTTTGCCTCACCTGCAGGTGATAAAGGCTTATCAACACTCGAAATAACATTTAGAACAGCCTCATCAAGATGCTTCTCTTTCAGGTTATCTTTTAACCAATTAATTGATTTTTTAAACTCTTCGAAGGTGTTAAGACAATTGGGATCTCTGTATGAAAAGAACTTAAAAACTCCAGTACTAGAGTCATGCATCGCACCGGCCCCATAAGCACCACCTTTTTCTCTTATCGCAGTATGCAAGTATCCATTTCTAAGTACAGCTCCAAGAAGAGAAAGTTTAGGTGCATCACCATGAAGGAAATTTACTCCTTTAAAGATCTCTGCACAGTAATTGACTTGTGAAGGAATTATCCACGCAGTCTCATTGTTAAATTTTATAACCTCATCTTGAAAATTATAACCGTTTTGATTAACAGAAATTCTGTTGGAGAGAGCAGTTTCATCTGAGAGTACTGTAAGTACTTCATAGGGATTTTTTATTACTTTGGTGTGAATATTTTTGAGGATTTCAATTATTGCATCTGTCCCTTTGTCAATTCCAAGTTTGCTGATAATCAGTTTTATATCTTGAAGCTTTTTGATGCCGTATATAGATGCATTTAATGCTGCATAACTAGATACACCACCAGCGGCATAATCCATTGCTAGCCCATGACCATTAGAGCTAATTGCTTCCTCATTTCTTGCAATGATAAGTTGTATTAATTCTTGAATTCTTTTTTTCTCATCAAATCTAACATGATTAGCAGTCTCGGTAATGAGATCCCTCATTTGAGATGCATTTTTTTCAAGAGATTTCGCTGAAAATACCAAGGAAAGACTTGGCTTCTCTTTGGTATCATTAAATTCTGATTTTATTGAAGCATTAATACTGCCTGTTATGAGAGACTGATGTTCCTGAATTTCTTCGTAACTTTTTCTCCTTAATCCAACATTCGTAAGCAAATAAGCATACAAAGAAGCTAAGCTTAATTCTTGATCATTCAAGTTTTTTATAGAAAAAATATAATCATGGTAAATAATTCCATTGGTACCAACCTTGTAGTATTTTCTTTCTTTGTCACCGGATACTTTAGGAAATAATTTTGTTGCAGGGATATCTTCTTTTGCTACTTTTGGCAATATCGATTCGTCATCAACTTGATTTTGTCTAGCATCAAGTTTTAATGAAAGTTTCTTAAGGTCTTCTTTCCTTGATTCATCAAGATCTTCACTCTTTTGCTTTAGATACTCTTTGTAAAAAAAGTTCTCCTTATCATTAAAGTTAGGATCTGCTTTTAATTCAAATAAGAGTCTGTGACTATTAGTGATAAATGAATTGTTTATGAGCGAATCTATGTATCCAGTCTCTTTAAGTTTGTTTTTTAAGATCTCAATATTTTCATCAATGTCGAGAAGTGAAATAGGGTCCTCATCATGAATACATCCACCCATCGCACCAAGGATAAGTTGCAAGCCATATGGCATGGTTCCTCCAGATATTTCTCTTTGGCTAATCTCAAGCTGATGTAGTGCAGCATCTATTTTAGACTGAGATATGCCCCCATTAAGCGTCGATTTAATTGTATCCAAAACTAACTTTTCAATATCTTTGGCTTTATTTGGCATAACACCTTCAAGTCCAACCGTAAAAACAAGCTCTTTATTGCTGGGTTCAAGGCCCATAATAGGCGATGTAGCAGAACCTAGATCAGAGGTTTCAAGAGCTTGGCGTAGTGGTGAAGACGAGTTATCAATTAGAAGACTGGTTAAAAAATATTTTTCTAATAAATTAAAAGAGTTATAACTTTTTCCAAGCAGCCAACTAACAACAACATGATTATTTGCTTGTTTTGACTCAGAAGGTTGATAGTGTTCGAAAGAGTATTTTGGAGAGTCAAATTTTTTAGCTAATGGAACACTCAATGCCGAGTCTAACGGATTAAATTGACTCATCACATTCTTTTCTAGGTACATCTGCAATTCATCTACATTCATATCACCAAATGAATAAAATGAAGCATTCGTTGGATGATAGTGACTTCTATGAAAGTTAACTAGATCTAAATGTGTAAGGTTTAATATATCCTTAGGATCACCACCGCTATTAAACTGATAAGTTGTTCCTGGAAAAAGATGTTTAGTCATTCCATGCCAAAGTTGAGAACTTGGAGCGCTCATTGCTCCCTTCATTTCATTGTAAACAACGCCCTTGATTTCTAATTCATCCTTATCGTTTATATCAAGTCTATGACCTTCCTGATAAAAATCTAATTCATCAAGGTTTGGAAAAAATGCTGCATCTGTGTAAACCTTTAAAAGATTCTCAAAATCTTTGGGATTTTGGGCAGCAAATGGATAGGCCGTCCAATCACTAGACGTAAAAGCATTCATGAATGTATTAATTGAACGTCTTAACATCATAAAAAATGGATCTCTAACTGGAAAATTTTTTGATCCACATAATGCTGTGTGTTCTAGGATATGTGCAACGCCTGTAGAATCTTCAGGCACTGTTTTAAATGCAACCATAAAAACCTTTTCCGTGTTATCCGATGCAAGATGTAAGTGTTTTGTTTTAAATTTGGAGTGCTCATAAAGGTCTGCACTAAGATTTAATAGATCAACTTTTTTACTATTTATAAGTTCAAACATTTTTAAAAATTTAGAATATCTTGTGTAAGATATTATAATAAAAAAATCAAATAACTTTTATTAAAACTATGAAATTTCAGTCTATAGCTTTTTATGCTCTCGCTTCAATATTTCTTCTGAGTTGCACTGCCCAACCTTATTTAAAAACAAACTCAATTGACGCTTATAACTTACCATTAGATGCTTCATTGAATGTTATTCTTGAAGGTGATGTCCCTGCAAAAATAGATCCAATTTTTGTTGATCTGATTAAAGAAGCTATCAAATCAAATTTTACAGACAGAGGAAATATTATTTCAGATCAGGCTAGTCTACTTGTAAATATCTCGGTTAGCTCAGAAGAATTTGTTCGCGATGATGGTAATTATTATCGATATCCATATTACTATCGATCACCTTACGACCTAAATCGCATTCGATCAATTGATGAATATTATTTACGAATATCCATCTTTGATAAGGCAGCTGATAAAACTTTGTGGACAGGATTGACAAGGTGGAGACCAGGCTCGGTTTTTGAGCCATCAAATGTTGAAAAAGCTGAAAACCTAGTTGGTTTAGTTCTTGAGACTATTTAAAGTTTTTTGGCAGTAGACTCTGGGCAATATTTTTTTCTAATGGGCTTGCGCTTTCATTAATAATGCTTGCTACATGATCTCCTAATATGGGACCGTAGCAAAAGCCTCTAGATCCAAGCCCTCCCAGCATAAAGATTTTTTCATTTTGTTTATATTTTCCTGCTATTGGCAACTTATCTTTTGAGACAGTTCTTATCTGCGCTCTTGATTTATATTGATGGAGTTTTTTCTTAACTTCATATTGATCTTCTTGGAAAGCAATCATCTTTTTAAGTTTATCTTTATCAACATCAAGGTTTTCAAACTGATTATCGTAGGATGCACCTATCCAATTAAGCCCATCTTTTGCGGGAAGAATGTAACCACTAGAGTTAATAGGCATTTTGATGGAATCCGAGATCTTTGTTGCTACTAATTGCCCCTTAGAAAGTGACAAATCACTAGAAAAATTAATTAAACCTGACCCGTGTGCAAGAACTAGATAGTCATAAGTACATTGGTTACTATCGTCAAATCTTAAGGTTATGTCTGATGATCCAATTTCAAAATTTTTAAATTCATGACACAGATGAATTTTTATATTCTCATTGCATATTAGAGATTGATTAATTTTTTTTGGATCTAAATACCCACCATGATTAAAAATTACTCCTTTGAAATCTTTTAGCCCACTCTTGTTTTGATTATCAGAAAAGCTAAAAAGATCTTTTCTGTTAAGCGCTTTTAATTTTTTAACCCAGCTTTCTGTTCTTTCATCACTAGCTTTAAAACCAATCCCCGTAACAAAGTAACCATCACAATCCAAAGACTTATAAAACCTATCCGCATAATAAAAGCTTAAAAAATTTAAAAGATTGATAGGCTCATTATTTAAGTTAAATCGAGGATATAGCGCTGCTAGAGGATTTCCAGATGCTCCAGATGAAATTTCTGACTCTATTTCAAAAATGTCAACGATATGACCATTTTTTGCCAGATGATATGCAGTCGAGCATCCCGCTATTCCCGATCCGATGATTGCAATCTTTTTAGGGTTTTTCTCTTTAGATAGTTTTGAGTACCTGCCCGTAATGTGATGCCTCTTAAACTTGAACCCTTTTTTTCGTTCAACTTCAAAACCCCTTTGAGTAAGACCTCTTCTAACAAAACCAGCTGCAGTAAATGTTGATATTGTCGTATTTTTATAAGAATGCATTTGAATGAAATCTAAAACAGGATCAGACCACATCACGTTATTTAATTTGGGGTCAAAGCCATCTAAATACCAAGCATCAGCCTTAAAATTATTATCTAAATCTGAAATTGCATCTAACACATCGCCAACATAAATAATTAACTCAACATTCCATTGTGGAAAAAAAAATTTATTTATTCCCTGATGAATAGGTTCAAAACAATCAAAGAAAGTTATTTCAAGATCGGTAAGCTCATTAAATTTTTTAAATAACTTTTTTATCTCATCATGAGAGGCAATTTTATGATCAACACTGAAATAAGTCAGCAGACCTTCATTTGAATTTTGAATCCAGGTTTGGCACGTTGAAAGAAAATTTAGCCCAAATCCAAAGCCAATCTCACCAATAATTAAATTTTTTTCAACTGATGAGCGATGTTTTATCTTGTTGGGTTTAATAAATACATGTTCAATCTCATTCAATGCCTCATCTTGAAAAAAAATATCATTTGCATCTAATGAAAATGGCAGTTCATTTTTCCACTTAAGTTGATGACTCTCTAAAGTAAGTTTTTTAAAGGCATCAGACATGATTGCTTAGCCTTTAGAGATTTTGATAAAAGATTATTTACCTGAGGGGATATCTTTAAAAGGTAATCCCTTATCAGCTCTTGGATCTTGAGGGAGGCCTAATACTCGTTCAGCAATAATATTTTTGAGAATTTCATCCGTACCACCGGCTATTCTAAGGCCTGGTGCGCCAAGCCATGCTGCTTGGAAAGAACTCATACCATCCTCTTCGTCTATTAACATTCCTGCCATATCACCAGAGTCAATTCCAAAATTACCAATGGCTTGAAGTTTATTGGCACTAACTATCTTAGTAATTGAAGCTTCTGGACCCGGTGCTTCTCCTTTAGAAAGAGCTGACATGGTTCTAAATTTTGTATATTTAAGACCATTAGCCTCACAAAACCAGTCAGCTAATTTACCTCTGACTGCTTGATTTTTAATCATAAGCTGACCAAAGTCATCTTTATCTTTAGCAAGTGATAGCGCCTCATTTACATCAGCACCTTTGGCATCTCCAACTGCTAACCTTTCATTCATCAATGTTGTAATAGCGACTTTCCAGCCATCACCAATCTCACCGAGTCTTTGTGAATCAGGAATTCTTACATCATCAAAATAAACTTCATTGAAACCTGCTCCACTACCTGCGGTTCCCGTAATCTGCTTAATCGGTTTTACAGTAATACCTGGAGATTTCATATCAACAAAGAAGAAAGTAAGACCTTTATGTTTTTCAAGATCAGGATCATGCCTGACCACTAAAATTCCGTAATCAGAATAATGAGCACCTGAAGTCCAAACTTTTTGACCATTAATGACCCATTCATCACCATCTTTTACAGCTTTACTTCTAAGTCCTGCTACATCAGAGCCTGCTGATGGTTCTGAGAATAATTGACACCAAATCTCCTTTCCTTCAGCCATTGGAGGAAGGTATCTTTCTTTTTGATCTTCAGAGGCGTATTGCATCATTACTGGACCGCACATGCCTAGACCGATTTCAAATACACTTCCCGGCACATCATATTTAGATTCTTCTTGACCCCAGATAATACGTTCTATAGGTGAAGCATTGATGCCGCCGTACTCTTTTGGCCAATGCAACATTGCCCATCCAGCTTCATATTTCTTTTTTTGCCATGCTTTAGCTTTTGTAATCAGATCCTCTAAATTACTTTCAACATTTAGGCGCTTTCCAGTATCTTTCAGCTCAGCATTTGCATCTAACCATTCCTTACATTTAGCTCTAAATTTAGCTTGTTCGGGGGTATCATTAAAATCCATATTTTTTTCCTATTAATTAAGTGTATTAGTTTTTTCCATTGCAGTAACAAGCTTTTCTTTCCAGCTTGATTCTGACCCTAAGTTTAGTGAAAGGACTTTTGAGCGCTTATAAAAAAGGTGACAATCATATTCCCAAGTAAAACCATTTCCGCCATGTGTTTGAATATTTTCTTTTGCACACAATTGAAATGCTTGAGTAGCACTAACTCGTGAAGTTGCCGCAGCAAGGGGTAACTCAGATGACTCCGATGAAAGTGCCCAAGCACCATAATAACAATTTGATTTTGCAAGCGTTACAGCAACATACATGTCCGCAAGCTTATGCTTAATTGCTTGGTATGAACCAATTTGTCTCCCAAATGCATATCGTTCCATAGCATATTGTTTGGCCATATCCAGTGCTTGCTGAGATCCGCCCACCTGCTCAAAAGCAAAAAGCACCGCTGCCTGATCCATAATATGCACATGGGAATCCCATCCTGCACCCGATTCACCTAATAATGATGATTTAGAATTATTTAATTCCACTTTGTAAAATGATCTTGATTTATCTAAGTTCTTTTGAAGGGAGGTAGAGACACCTTCTGAATTGAGATCAACTAATCTGAGCTCGATGCCTGATGAACCTTTAGCCAGTACTATTGCATGAGTAGCAAGATCAGCATCAGGGACAGCTATTTTACTACCATTAATTGCATCACCATCAACAGAACATGAAAGGTTAGCTTCTGAAACAGCCGCCATATCCTCAGCAACTGCATATGTTCCGACTACCTCGCCGGTCACGAGTTTAGGAAGAATCTCTTTTTTTATTTCATCAGACCCATATTTAATGATGGTTTCTGTAAAAAGATACACTGAGGAAGAAAAAGGTATGGGTGCTAAAGCTCTACCTATCTCTTCAGCAATGACACATAACTCAAGATGCCCAAGCCCAAGTCCGTCATATTCTTCGGGTATTCTTATGCCAGTCCAACCGAGCTCAACTATTTTGGCCCAAAGAGAATCATCATGACTGATACTTTCATCCATCACTTTTCTTGCATTAGCTAAACCACCTTCCTTATCAAAAAATTTACGTGCCTCATCCTGTAAGAATTTTTGATCGTCAGAAAAATCTAAGTTCATAGCCTATTATTTAAAAATCTTTAGTAATTAGTAAGTTAATTGATTAACATATTAAAACACAAAATGCCCCTATCATGACAGATAAAATATCACCTGAAGACTTCCAAAGAATCTATAAAGTTATGGAAGAAAAGGGCGGTATGATCCTAGCAATCGTATTTATCATTATTTTATTTGGGATGCTTTTTCTATCGCTATGGGTTGGCCAAATTTCTAAAAATACCGGCGTTAATACAACAGACCTTGAATCAAGACTCATTAATTTAGAAGAAGAATTTCAATTAGCTGACGAAGTTAGTACAGAATTCCTCACAGATACCGGAGCCCAACTTCAATTTTTAGACAAAGAAATAAAAAAGCTTTGGGATCTCAGTAATAAAAGAAATAAGGTAAATATCAGCAAGATTTTTGTAGAGCTTGATGGCTTAAAAAAGCAAAATCAAGAGTTAAATAAGACCATTAATGGTTTGAAGGGTGATTTTAAAGAATTAAGCTCTGAGTTGGACAGTTTGGAAGGTATTACAAATAAACTCAATGTTGAAAGTGAGGAATATAAAGCACTGGCGCTGCAAATTAACACATTACAGAGAAGGTTGTTGCTCTTAGATGAGACAATTGAAGCTTTTGATAATTACAGAAAACAGACCAACCAATCTATACTAGACATTCAGGCATCACTGAATAATTCACAAAATATTATTTCCCAACCCTAGACTGTCAAACTGACAAGGTTTCAAAACATTAAAAAAGTTTATATTTACGATAAAAAAAGGTATATTCTTTGTAAGTTTTTCATTTTAGGGGGAAAAATGCGCAAATTATTATCTATATTATTATTGTTGCCTATCGGCATAATTTCTTCTGCAGTATATGCTCAAAACAATGAGCTTGTCCTAGAAGAGGTTGTTGTGACCGCAACAAAGAAGGAAGAAAATGTTCAATCCATCGCACAGACCGTTAATGCGGTTACCGGTGCGGACATTGATGATTATCAAATTCGTGAACTAGGAGAGCTTTCTCAACTAGTTTCAGGTGTTGAATTTACTCAAATTGATCCACGTAGATCAGTGATTACTATCAGAGGGCAAAAAGTTGATCCCGATGGCGGTAATGACCAACCAATTCAAGCCTACATTGATGAGATGCCTGTTCGACCACAAGTTGCGTTTTATCAGATGTATGACACCGAAAGAGTTGAAATTCTTAAAGGTGCTCAAGGAACACTTCAAGGTGTTGTGAGTACTGGTGGTGCCTTACAGATCTATACTCGTGATGCAGAAATTGGAAGCGATGCTAGAAATGGCTACCTCAAAACTTCGTTTGCTGATAATAATACATCCATTTTAGAATATGCCTCCGATATAGGTATCAGTGATACCATGGCGCTAAGATTTGCTGCTGTGACTAATGACACAGGAGGCAATGAAGTAAGAAATATACGAAACGGTCAAGAAGAGGATCATGAGTATGATTCTTTTAGGATTTCTCTTAATTGGGAGCCAAGTGACAATATGTCAGTTAGGCTGAAGTATCAGAACATGGAATCAACCAGCGAGGCGCCTCGAGCTGTTGCTGGTTCTGAAGGCCCATTTACAACCGACGTAGCTGCATACGTAAATCCTGCACTAGCAGGTATGGCTGGGCCGCCCCAAACCTATAATTCTTATGGACAATTTGTTGGTTCTTTTCTAGGTTTTCTAGGTGGTATAAACCCAGCAGGTGCAGCAGATCTTGCTACACTGCATAGACCTGCCTACAATGATATCTCAGGGCCTCTTGATCCTGAAGATAGGAAAGCACTACATTTCCAAAGAGCATATCAAAATAATTCAGGTGAGACCCTAAATCTTATGGTGGATTATGATATGGGTTCACATCTTTTCTCTTTAAGACTTTCAGACTATGAAAATGACACATTGGGCCTGATTGACAGGGATTATGCTGGGGCTATGGTGTATGGATATCCACAAGAGGTTAGAACCAATGCTGGAATTTCTACATTTGAGGCAAGATTATCTAATCAAGATAACGATAAGCTTGAGTACACAATCGGTGTTTTTAACAGAGACTCTGAAACATTTACACATGCTGATTTAGATAGATCCTACTCAGTTACCGAAGTTGCACCTTTTATGTTTAGACCCTTGGTGCCATTTGATTACAAAACACCTTTTAATGCTTGTGAAGCTGATTTAGCAAGCCCAGGCTTATTTGCTGCTCGAAGTGTCGTGATGGCATGTACGGATTACATTGTTAATAACAAAACTGAAGCTGTTTTTGCAAACTTTAAATACAACATCAGCGATCAAACTTTTGTTCAGTTTGGTTTCAGAGAGCAGGAATTAGAGGGTTATAGATCTCAACAGATCTACCTTCCACTGTCAGCACTTGTTGGTGTCTTAGATGGTGGTGGAAGTTCGTTTGAATTAATTCCTCAAAACTTGATGGCGTTAAGCAGTGAATCAACTACCGGTAATTTTAAAATTGGACACTTTGTCGATGATGATTTGCTTATATATTTTGCTCTTGAGCAAGGTTACAGAAGTCCTGGTGGAACATTAGCGAATACTCCAATAGCACCAAGTCTTGTTCCTTTTGCAGAAGAAGAAACTGACATGACAGAAATTGGTATGAAAGGTACTTTCCTTGATGGCAGATTAAGACTGAATGCTGCTTATTATGATTACACATTTGATAACTACCAACGTAAGTGGGATGACGTTACTGCAATGACCTATGGCGCTACAGGTGCTACAGGACAGACTGCCCAGGTTCAGGGTGGAATCTTTAATAATAACGATGCCTCAATGACAGGTATGGATATTGAGTATAAATATATCGTTAATGAAAACTTAGTCCTTGGTGGTAGCTTTACCCAAAGTGAAAGCGAGTTTGACTCTGGCTCTATTGGATACATTAATGATCCAACATATGTAGGACCAACTGTTGCATCAATGGACGTGAGTGGAATGCCATTAAACGATGCCGCTGAAACTTCTTGGACGTTCTACCTTGATCATACGGTTCCATCTTATGCTGGTGGAGAAAGATACACTCGATACAACATTAATTGGAGAGATGCTAGAGACAGTGGTCTCAATAAAGAGCTTTCAATTGAAGAGCTGTATCTTGCAAATATTTTCCTTGGATGGAGATCAGCTGATGGTCAGTGGGATGTCAACATGTTTGTTAAGAATATGCTTGATGATGTCGACCTAGCTTTCGTATCAAATTACTACACTGAATACGGAATGCCGGGTTTCAATGGATTGCCTTCAAAATTTTATGAAGCATCTACCAACCGAGGTAGGCAAGTTGGTTTCCAAGTGACGTTTAACTTCTAAGTTAATTAACTCATAACTTATAAAGGCAGCCTTTGGCTGCCTTTTTTAATTTTTAAATTAAAAGATATATCTTATCGAGGTAATAAAAAATTATTTAATGTTGGAATTGATATATTCCATTAAATCAATCGAGAGTTCATTAATGATTGTTTTTTGATCATGCTTCAGGACGTTACGCAATGAAAACCATGTTGGAAATAGAATTCTTGTAAAGAGAAGATCAGATTTAATACCGGAAAGATTTTTTATTTCTGGAACAATCTTAATAAATCTCTTACGCATGATTTGATAGGATGCAGCCACCTGATCAACAAGGATTGGCAATCGAGCAGCATTTGAAATAGTAGCTATGAATAAAGTTTCATATTCGCTATAAATTTTCAGTCTTTCGGAAACAGCAAAATTTATTCTTTCCTCAAAAGATTTATTAACGTCAATTTCATTTGCAAACATTTTGTTTAGAAAATATAGACATTCTTCATGTAAAGAGAGGTAGATGCTTTCCATATCTTTAAATTGTCTGTAAACAGTTCTAAGGCCAATCTTTGATTCCTTAGCTACCTGCTCTGCTGTAGGGAAAGGAGTATCGTTAAGGAGTTTAAGTAGAGCTTTTACAATAGCGTCTTTTGTTTTTTGGCTTCTAGCGAAACGACCATCGCTAGTTTTTATCTTTAACGCAGATTGATTACTCATCAAAATATATTAACTATTGACATATATAGTGTCAATAGTCATTATGTCTTAGGGGATTCATTACTAATGCAAGTCTTACGTACACCTGATAAATGTTTTGAGGGCATAAAGGGCTATCCTTTTAAACCAGTGTACACAGAGATAATCTCAAGCAATGGAACTCCCTTAAGAATACATCACATTGATGAAGGCCCAAGGGATGGTCCTGTTTTATTAGCAATGCATGGTCAGCCTGTTTGGAGCTATCTTTATGCTCGCATGATTCCTATTCTTAATGATGCTGGAGTAAGAGTCATTGCTCCAGATCTTGTGGGTTATGGCAAATCGGATAAGCCTGCTGCCCGAGAAGATTACTCTTATCAAAATCAAGTAGATTGGATGTCAGCTTGGCTTGAAGTTAATGATTTCAAAGAAATGATATTTTTTGGTCAAGATTGGGGAGGTCTAATTGGTCTTAGAATGATTGCAAATGCTCCTCATCGGTTTAAGAAAGTTTCGATGGGCAATACCGGATTACCATACAACCCAGATGTTCCTCAAGACGTCATAGATCAAATTAAAGAATTTAGAGCGAGCACAATTAAGTTAACACCTAATAGCATGGCAAAAAAGGTAAGGAAGATGGATGCTGAAAGCGCATCAGGACATGTGGCTTTAAAATTTATGTATTGGCAAAAGTTTTGCTGGGATACTGAAAATTTACCAGTAGGCATGCTCAACTCAATGATGATGGAAAAGAGATCAAAGCTTTCAGCTATAGGCCAGTATTTATTTCTTAAACTTGGCTTAGAAAGCATCTCCCCATTTAGAACAAATCTTGCAAAAGCTTACGAAGCTCCCTTTCCAAATGCCTCTTATAAGATGGGTCCTAGAGCAATGCCAAGCCATGTCCCTATTATTCCAGACCAGTCTCTCGAAGCGCAAAAAAATGCTAGGGACTTTTTTGCCACATCATCATTACCTTTTCTTTCAGTGTTTGCTGGAGATGATCCTGTAACTAATGGTATTGAAAAAGATGTGTTGAGAATGGCTCCCAATGCTAAAAGCGCCCCACACATAGGAGGAGGCCATTTCTATCAGTGGACTAGACCAAAACAATTATCTAATATTTTAATAAACTTTATTAAGGAGTGACCATGATCGATTTTTATACAGCACCCACACCTAATGGGCATAAGGTTTCATGTACTTTAGAAGCTTTAAATATGGACTATGAGGTTCATGTCGTTAACCTCATGGAAAATGAACAAAAAAAGCCTGATTTTTTGAAAATTAGCCCCAACGGGAGAATTCCTGCGATTGTTGATAAGAGTGCAGATAACTTATCTATCTTTGAATCAGGTGCAATTATGATATATCTCGCTGAAAAGTCAGGAAAACTAATTTCTTCAGATCCAACTAAAAAAGCTAAAGTCCTTGAGTGGTTGATGTTTCAAATGGGTGGTGTGGGCCCCATGATGGGACAAGCCAATGTATTTTTTAGGTATTTTCCAGAAAAAATTCAACCTGCTATTGATCGCTATCAAAATGAAGGGAGAAGGCTTTTTGAAGTTTTAGATAAGCATCTAAAAGACTATGAATGGTTGGCTGGAGAATTTTCAATTGCTGATATTGCTAACTGGTGCTGGGTTCGAACGCACAAATGGTCTGGTATTAATGTTGATGGTCTTGAGCACTTAGATAGGTGGATAAAAGCTATGTATGAACAGCCCGGCATGGTCAAAGGCATTGAAGTTCCCATTAAGATAGAAAGCATGTTGGATGATGATGAAAAGGCAAAAGAATTTGCAAAAAATGCAGAAAAAATGGTGAAGAAATAAGGAGAAAAAAATGTTAAAGGTTCACTTTGTTGCTGGAACTAGAGCAGGTCGTGTTGTCTGGTTATTAGAGGAGTTAGGTTTGGAGTACGAGGTCAACATCATGCCTTTTACAAAAGAAGGTTTAAAATCTCCAGAACACAGAGCAAGGCATGCACTGGGTAGGGTTCCGGTGTTAGAGGACGGAGATGTATCAATTTTTGAATCTGGCGCTATTATTGATTACGTACTCGAGCGTCATAAAAATGGTGGATTAAAACCCAGCTCAGATGCTGCTGAGTTTCCTTTCTATTTGCAGTGGTATCACTATTGTGAAGGTATGGTAATGCCCCCAATGAATCAGATAGTTGTTCAGACTCTTTTATTGCCACCTGATCGAAGGGATGAGACTGTTTTAAATCAAGCCAAAAATTTACTTACTAAATCACTAGTGCCTGTTAATGAGAACCTAGCTGACAAAGAGTACTTAATTGGTAAATTTTCTGCTGCTGATTTGATGCTTGGCCACTCATGTTTTATGGCTAATAGACTCGGATGCGTCGGAGATGACATGAGTAACATTAGGGCTTATGTTGAAAAGATCAAAGCAAGACCTGCTTTTGCAAAAGCAATTACTTTGGGGGAGTAAGCATGAAAGTAAAAAATCACACACGTCCTCACCAAACACAAATGGAGGGTTTTTTTGAAGGCGATACTGAAACACCAATTGCTATGCTGAATTTATTGAAATTCAAGAAAAAAGCAGAATATGAAGATGGAAGAGAAACAGATCTTACCGGCAAAGAGGCTTATTCAATTTACGGCCGGGAGGTAACTAAACATTTAGCAAAAATTGGAGGTAAATTGGTTTTTGGTGGCAAGATAAGTCGTTTAATGATCGGTGAGGTTGAAGATCTTTGGGACAGTGTTGCTATTGCACAATATCCCAGCAGGAAGGCAATGCTTGCAATGTTAATGGATCCTGACTATCAAAAAAGTGAAGCCCACCGCGCCGCTGGATTAGAAGGTCAACTGAATATAGAAATTAAAGAAGGAGACCTATGAAGAAGTACTTAATAGGCTTAGTTATCATTAGTGGCTTAATATTTTTTTTAATCAACAATACTTCATATTCAAACGAATCCAATTCCTTTACAAATGCAGTTTCACCAACTCCTCTTCAGATTGCAGGCTTTGCTTTGGGAGAGGATGAGCCTTTCCTGGCTGTAAATCTTCTTACCTTCAAAGATAAAGCTGAGTACGAAGATCGAAGAGAGACCAATCTTACTGGCGAGGAAGCCTACATCATTTATGCCAATGAAGTTACTGCTCATTTAGCAAAGGTAGGCGCTGAACCAATTTTTGCTGGAGAAGTTCAAAGACTTATTCTTGGAGATGTTGAGGATTTATGGGATGTTGTTGCAGTTGTACGTTATCCAAGCAGGAAAGCTATGTATCAAATGGCAACGAGTGAAGAATATTTAGAAAGTGAAAAACACCGAATAGCTGGTTTAGCTGGACAACTCAATATCGAAATTAAGGATGATGGCAAATTTAGCTTTTAAAAATATTCTGCCAAAAATTGCTGATAATAATTTTCAAGGACATCGATTTGCCTTGTGGGGATTTATTCTTTTTACACTTTTAATGTCATGGCGAGCAATTATTCATATGCTGTTTGAGCAATATGGATTTCATCAAATAGCAAATTTTCAAGTAATATCAGGCGACCCTGAACCAATGCTCCTAATTTATAGATTTTTTTCTTTATGGGGCTTTGCTCAGCTTATATTTTGCATAGTTTGTTGGATAGTTATTTTTAGGTACAGAGCATTGATTCCGCTGATGTATTTGTTATGGATATTTGAGTGGGCTTTTAGAACCTTTGGCTATCCACTGATCAGAGAAGAAATAGCTGTACAAGGTCTTTACACTTATGGAATGACCCCAGGCTCAGTGGGAGCACCATATATTTCAATTATTTTATTGGTTCTTTTTGGATTATCAATTTTCAAAAATAATATTTAGGCAATTATGTATCAATTTCAAACTCTTAAATCTGATCTTACAAAATCAAGAATTATTAACGAAGATCTCCCAATTATTGGAGATGGAGAAATACTTTTAAAAATTGAGAGCTTTGCATTTACAGCAAATAACGTTACCTATGGAGTTGCTGGAGATACAATTGGATATTGGAAATTCTTTCCAGCCGCACAAAATAATGACAATAATTGGGGATGCATACCCATGTGGGGTTTTGCAGAAATACTTGAATCAAATAATCAGAATCTAGATGTTGGTGAGAGGTTGTTCGGATATTTTCCTCCAGCAGATTCAGTGGTCTTAAGTCCAACAAAAATTTCTGATCAGAGCTTTAGTGATGGCAAAGAACATCGAAAAGAACTGCCCCCCGTTTATAATAATTATCTAAGACTTAATGGTGAAAAAAACTATGATCCATCAATGGATCCAATCAGAGCGCTTTTATTTCCACTTCATGTTACTGCTTTTTGTTTATGTGACTCCTTAGAGGAAGACCAATATTTAGATGCATCACAGATATTGATTATTTCTGCTTCAAGCAAGACAGCCATTGGCTTGGCTCAGGGCCTTGCAGATTCAAAAATTTTACCAAAAGTAGTTGGATTGACTTCTGCAACAAACTCAAAATTTGTTGAGAATCTTGGTTGTTACGATGCGGTCATTCCCTATGACCAACTAGAAAAAATTGATTATTCACAAGACACTGTAATGGTAGATATGGCAGGAAATCGAGAGATTTTGGGAACTCTTCATGGCAAGCTTGGGGAAAATATGTTTAAGTGCCTTACGGTTGGGATGACACACTGGGATAATGAAACAACGGCCGAGGATGCACTCGGGCAAGCAATGTTAAGAGAAAGGACCGAATTCTTTTTTGCTCCTGCTCATATTCAAAAACGAATAGGAGACTGGGGACATGATGGTTATGCTAAGAAAACAAACTTATTCATGAATGCAAGAGCGCTGCAGAGCAAGAACTGGATGCGGATCAAAGAGATTGATGGTTTAGAAAACTTTATCAGTACATACGAAGAAGTAGTTTCTGGAAAAATTAATCCAAACGAAGGAATTATCGTAAACCTAAAAAATGCTTAAGAAATTACTTACCTTTATTTTAATAATAATATCTGGACTTTTGCTGTGGGAATATAAAGTAAACCTAATTGTTTGGGGTTTACCAAAGATTATTAATATTATAAATCCCGTTCAAGATAATATACCTACAGATTGGTCCGAAGGACCTTCAGAGAGATTAGATCAAAGTGAAACTAGACCAAATATTATTTTAATTTTGGCTGATGATCTTGGATATAACGATATTTCTTTACATAATGGTGGCGCTGCTGACGGCTCCCTGAAGACGCCAAATATTGATTTGTTAGCAAAGAATGGCGTTTGGTTTGAAAAGGGCTATGCGGCAAATGCAACATGTGCTCCATCAAGGGCATCAATTCTGACCGGAAGGTACGCCACAAGATTTGGTTTTGAGTTCACTCCAATTCCTGATTCTCGTAATTTAGTTATTCGTTGGCTTCTTGAAGAGGATGATAGAAGCCTTAGGGCAAGAATCGATAATGAGATTGCTATGAATCTCCCTCCATTTATGGATCAAGGTATGCCTTCAGATCAAATTACTATTGCAGAGACCCTAAAAACAGCAGGTTACTACACCGCTCACATAGGAAAATGGCACTTAGGCCACTCGTCTGGAATGTCTCCGATTGATCAAGGGTTTGATGATTCTCTAACTTTAGCAGGTACTTCATATTTACCAGAAGACCATCCAAACGTTGTTAATGCAAAATTAAATAGAAGAATTGACAAGATGGTTTGGTCAGGCAGTCAATATGCCGCAAGGTTTAACGGTGGTGATCTTTTTGCTCCAGAAAAATATGTCACTGATTACTATACTGACGAAGCAATCAAAGTTATTGAAAAAAATAAAAATAGACCTTTTTTCTTATATTTAAGCCATTGGGCAATTCATAATCCATTACAAGCATTGAGAAGTGATGTAGAGCAAATGAATCATATGTCAGGACATAATTTACAAGTTTATTCGGGAATGATTAATGCGCTTGATAGAAGCATTGGACAGATTGTTAAGAAATTAAAAGAGTTAAATATCTATGGCAGGACTCTTATTTTTTTTACCAGTGACAATGGTGGTGCAAACTATGTTGAATTAGATGATATTAATAAACCATTTCGGGGCTGGAAAATAAGTTTCTTTGAGGGCGGTATTAGAGTTCCATTTATCTTAAGTTGGCCTGATCAAATTGATGCAGGTCTAAAATTTGAAAAACCAATCCATCACTTTGATATTTTCTCGACAATTGCTTCTGCTGCAAATGCTTCAATACCAATGGACAGGGAGATTGATGGAGTAGACTTACTTCCGTTTATCAAAAGGGAGAAATCTTCAAACCCGCATGAAACCCTCTATTGGCGATCTGGAAATCATCAAGCAGTCTTGCATAAAAACTGGAAATACTTAATCAGCAAAAAAGAAAATATGAGATGGTTATTTAATACCGATCAAGACCCATTAGAAAAAAATAATTTAATTGACAGCAATCCTGAAGAAAGAGTACTTCTAGAAAACTTATTAACAAAATTTAATTCGGAACAAAAAGACCCATTGTTCCCCTCAAGTACAGAATTACCAGTTTTAATAGATAAATATGAGGGTCAAACCATTGAACAGCAGGATGAATATATTTATTGGTCTAACTAAGGAGTAAAAAATGAAAAATTTCTTAAGAGTATTGGCAGGTTTTTTTGGAGCCTTTTTTTTGTTAATGGGTTTGCGCTGGATCATTGATCCATCTTCAGCAGCAGCATCTATCAGCATGCCTCTGTTGGATGGAGCGGGATTAAGTACCCAAATTGGTGATGTAGGGAGTTTCTTTATCACAATTGGCGCAATGACTTTAATTGGAGTTATTAAACGAAAACGCCATTGGCTTTACGCACCTTCAATGCTCTTGCTTGTGGCAGCTCTGTATAGAATCCTCTCAACATTTCTGCATGGAGCTGCATTTGCACTCCCTTCAATTGCTATTGAAATAATTGTAGGTTTATTTTTAATCTTTGCTGGGTCAAGAATTTCAGAGGAGTCCTAAACTATGAAACTTTTAAAATATTTAGCTGTTATCATCTTCATTCTTTTTATTTTAGTAAATGTCCTAACACGACTACCTATGGTTCAAGATAGAATTATGATGACGGCATTAAATAATGCAGTAAATGCCACTACAGAGCTTCCCGATGATGCATTATCTGCACTAGTATGCGGTTCAGGGCCTCCATTGGCCTCACCAGGAGCTGCACAGACATGCGTTCTGATTAAGGCTGGCGATGAATATTTTATTGTTGATATAGGTGATGGTGCCTCTGCTAATTTGATGAATTGGGGGATTGATGTACAAAAAGTTAAAGCTGTTTTCTTGACGCATCTGCACTCTGATCATATTGCTGACTTAGCTGATCTGCATCTCATGAACTGGGTGACGGCTTCAAGACAAAGCAAATTAAAAGTTTTTGGTCCTGAGGGCGTTTCAAGTGTTACTGAGGGATTTGAAGCTACTTATGCATTGGATTATAAATTTAGAAATGAGCATCATGGTAATGAGATTGCTCCCATCGAAGTGGCTGGATTTGATCCTTACATCATTAACCTTGATGAGCCTGTTATTTATAATAAGAATGATTTAAAGGTCACTGCCTTCGAAGTTGAGCATGATCCAGTGCCAGCAGTTGGTTTTAGGTTTGAATACAAGGGACGTTCAATTGTACTAAGTGGAGATACCAAGTATACCCAAAAGGTTATTGATGGAGCTAAAGATGCCGATGTTCTTTTTCATGAAAACCAAGCAAATCATATTCTAGAAATGATGCATAAACCCTTAATGAATGCAGGTCGACCTCAAGCAGCTACTGTTATGAAAGATATTGTTACTTATCATACGACACCAACAGAGGCTGCAGATATTGCAAATAAAGCTAATGTCGATCACTTAGTCTTCTATCATCATGTTCCCTATCCTAGAATATCAATCATGGAAAGAGTACATTTAAGAGGAGTCAATGAAGTTAGGCCAAAAGATAAATGGACGTTCTCTAAGGATGGAACATTGATTGTTCTGCCATTAAATTCAGATGAAGTAAAAATTACTTCAATAAATTAGGAAAAATTATGAAAACTAAAATTACAAAAATGTTTGGAATTGAGCATCCAATTATTCAAGGTGGCATGCATCATGTTGGGTTTGCAGAGCTTGCAGCTGCGGTATCAAATGCTGGAGGACTTGGAACGATAACAGGCTTGACCCAAGGAACACCTGAAAAACTTGCTAATGAAATTGCACGTTGTAAAGAAATGACCGATAAACCTTTCGCAGTGAATCTAACATTTCTTCCATCACTGACTCCTCCTGATTATCCGGGATTAGTTGATGTAATCATTGAGGGAGGCGTCCCAATCGTAGAAACTGCGGGACGAAATCCTGCTGAGTATTTACCGGCACTTAAAGATGCGGGAATTAAAATTATTCATAAGTGTACTTCTGTGAGACATTCACTCAAAGCTCAATCTATTGGTTGTGATGCTGTGTCTGTGGATGGTTTTGAATGCGGAGGTCATCCTGGTGAAGATGATATTCCTAACTTTATTCTTTTACCAAGAGCGGCAGACGAACTTGAGATACCTTTTGTGGCATCAGGCGGCATGGCAGACGCTAGAAGTTTAGTGGCAGCAATGGCGCTTGGAGCTGAAGGGATGAACATGGGCACAAGATTTATAGCTACACAAGATGCTCCTGTTCATCAGAATGTTAAAGAAGCCATAGTTGGAGCATCTGAGCTGGATACCCGTTTAATTATGAGATCTCTAACAAATACCGAGAGAGTTATGAATAATGATGCTGTTGAGCGCTTAATGGAAAAAGAAAAAGCTCTTGGAGATCAGTTAACGTTTGCTGACATCGTTGACGAAGTTGCCGGTGTTTATCCAAAGATTATGCATGAAGGAACCATGGATGCAGGCGCATGGTCTTGCGGAATGGTTGCTGGATTGGTTAATGATATTCCTACCGTTAAAGAATTAATTGACACAATCATGGATGAAGCTGATGCGATTATTTCAAAGCGACTAAGTAATTTCTAAATAAAAACTAAATCGATGCTCAAGTGGTTTAGAAACTTCATGAACAGGCGCACTGCTAGTGCAAAGGTTCGCAATGCAGTCATGAACCACTTTGCAAGTTATGAAGTCTTTAAAGAAAATCGAAAAAAGAGCGAGGAAGCAAGAAGCTCAGAAAATCGGCCTCATGAAATCTTATATTTTCATAAAGTTGATGATCCTTACTCACATTTAACAATTCAATTTATTGATCGATTTCGATCTTCATATAACATTCAATTTAAACCTATCTTAGTTGGAGAAGAAAATCCTGAAACTGTTCACGAACCTTCTCTTTACCATACTTATTGTCTTGAGGACGTTAGAAGAATAGCCCCTTATTATGATGTAAGTTTTTCAGCTCACTCTTATCCTACAAAAGATCTTTCAACTAAAGCCAATAGAATTTTATCTGCTGTCAAAGATGTTAATTTTGGTGAGATTGGTAAAAAAGTGAGTGCTGCATTATGGTCTTCAGATGAAGCTTGTCTTGACGCATTATTAGAGGAATACAGCGTTAGTGAAAAAGATGCTCAACAAAAAATTAGAGACGGGAACTCTATTAGGGATGAAAAAAACTATTACTTTGGATCAGCTTTCTATTATGAAAATGAGCTTTACTGGGGGGTTGATCGATTACATTATTTGGAGAGAAGGCTTTCAGAATTAAAGCTGGGAACAGCTCATGAATATACCGCTACCTGCAAACCTAGATTAGTTGCTCCGTCAACACTACACTCCTCAAAAAAGTTTAATCTTACTTATTATCCTTCATTGAATAGCCCATATACTTTTGTAAGTACAAAAAGGGTCAGACAACTTCAAGAAAATTACCCTATTAATCTTATAACCAAACCTGTACTTCCGATGTTAATGCGAATGATGACCATCCCAACTTTCAAGGCAAAATACATCATTTCAGATGCAGCTCGAGAAGGCAGAACACACCAACATGAGATTAAAAGAATTTATTCACCTATTGGAAAGCCAGCACGCAAAGCTTATTCATTGTTTCCAATTATTGATGGAATGGGAAAAGGCTTTGAATATATTGAAGGATTGTTGGTTGCATCTTTTCAGAATGAAATCAATATTGGTGATGATAAGTATTTAGAAGACTTAGTTTCCTCATTGAAATTAGATTGGAGTGCAGTAAAAGAACACCTCAAGAGCAAGCAATGGAAAAAAGATCTAAATAATAACCTTAATGAGATGTATGCAGGAAACTGTTGGGGTGTACCTAGTTTTAAATTAACCGATGATGATGGTGGAAATCCCTTCTACGTTTGGGGCCAAGATCGGATGTGGTTGATTCAAGAAGAGATCACAAAACGAAGTAGTTGATATTCATATCAAATCATTTAAATTACTTCTTATCTATAGGGGGAAATTCATGAACACATTCGAAAATAAAGTAGCACTGGTTACCGGTGCGTCTTATGGAATTGGTTTTGCGATTGCAAAAGAATTAGCAAGCAGGGGAGCTCATCTTATTCTTACTGCTAGATCAGGTGAAAAATTGGAAGCTTTAGCTAGCTCAATAAGATCTGAGGGTGGTAAGGCTAATGTTTTTGAGGCCGACCTTAGTGTTTCTGGGTCTGCGGATGAGCTTTTTAAAAAAATCTCAAATGAGGGCATTAAGATCGATTTACTTGTAAACAATGCTGGTTATGGAAGATGGGGTGAATTCACTGAATTTAAAAGATCTGATTACTCAAAAATGATTCATTTAAACATTAATTCTCTAATAGAGCTTACTCATATGTTTATTCCTGAGATGATTGAAGAAGGTGGTGGCGGAGTAATTAATGTGGGTTCAACTGCCTCTTTTTTGCCAGTTCCATTTGCTAGTGTTTACTCTGCTTCAAAAGCATTTGTTTTAATGTTTTCAGATGCCATCCGTTATGAATATCAAGATAAGAATATTCAAGTTATGACCTTATGTCCTGGAGGAACTGCATCTAAATTTAGTGAGGTTGCCAGTGAAAAATCGTCTGATGCTTTAAAGACATTAAATCAAGCACTGAAAGAGAAGGGTCAGCTTGGGGATAGTTGCGAGCTTGTAGCAAGAGATGGACTTGATGCTTTCCTAAAAAATAAATCATCATTCATTACGGGTAAAGGAAACAAAAAATTTGCTTTCTTACCTCGAATTCTCTCAAGAGATAGAATCATTAAACTTACAGGAGATATTTTTAGAAAAAGAGTAGCTAAATAGTTAATGAAATTATCCATCCGTATCGCAGTCATTATTTTCATATTGCTATGGATACCTTTTTATCTAAATACATATTATCTTAAAAATATTTCAATAGAGGACATTCCCGAATCTGGTGAATGGGCTCAACTTAAAGATGGGAACATTTTTTATACATGGCATTATCCTCAAGAGCCTTCAAAAGATAATATTGTGGTCCTTGTTCATGGATTCTCAAGCCCACAGTTTGTTTGGGATGGTATTACTGAAATACTTGTCAATGCAGGGTACAGCGTTCTGGCTTATGACCATTTTGGTAGAGGTTACTCAGAAAGACCAAGAATCAAATATGATCATGATCTTTACATTAGAACTCTAAATGGCCTTCTAGAATCTCAATCGATTGATACCCCGGTTCATCTTGTGGGTTATTCTATGGGCGGCGCAGTGATTGCTCATTTTGCAGATTCACATGGCGAAAAGGTCAAAAGCGTTTCTCTTATTGCTCCAGCCGGAACAATGATAGAAGAACCTGAAATTAATTTTTGGGCAGTTCAACCTTTAATAGGAGAATGGTTCTGGCACGTTTTGGGAAGCTTTTATGTTGAGGATCAAGTTTATGAAGTTACTGATCCACGAGGATTATTGCCACTTGAATATATGGAGCTTTTATCTGAGCAAAGCAAATACAAAGGATTCATTGAATCCTTACTATCGACTGTGAGGCATTTTGATATGTTTAATACAGAAGATGAATACAGGTCTCTTAATTTATTGAATGTTCCTGTTTTAGCAGTTTGGGGCACCAATGATCAGGTCACATCCTTTTCTGGTAGCAATAGATTATTGGAAGTAATACCTTCAACTAATTTAAAAATTATTGAAGGAGGCGGTCACAATATTACCTTTGTCCAGCCAACTAAAATTGGTAAGATGATCGTATCTTTCTTGGAGGAGAAATAAAAATGTTGCCACCAATAACTTATCTGGGATGGATACATACAGGGTGCGGAATTGCCGCTATTTTGATAGGTGCATACACATTGCATAAATACAAAGTTATATCCTTTTCTGAGCGAGCAGCAAAAATATACTTACTTCTTACATTCATTACCGCAGCAACAGCGTTGGCTATTTACAATCAAGGTGGGTTTAGGATTGCCCACGTTCTTGCCGTCCTCACATTACTTGCTTTAATAGCTGGAATAATTGTTGAAAAGACCTATATGTTAGGGTCACTTTCAAAATATTTTTTCACTCTTTGTTACACATCAACTTTTTTATTTCATATGATTCCTGCTATTACGGATACTCTAAGAAGACTTCCCGTTGGCGATCCTTTTGCAAGCAGCCTTGATGATCCATTGGTGGTTAGTTTTCATGCCTTGTTTTTTTTAATTTTTATTTTTTCATATTTATGGCAAGTTCAATGGTTGAAAAGAGAGACATAGTCAATTTATTAAAATGAAATTATTTATGATTCATGTTGGGTTTTATGACCCTGCGTTGGGTGAGGGCATATATGAGTTTCATACAAATTATTTTGTAGTTGCTATTGATCCTAAGTCCGCAAAAAAAGAACTGATGTCCAGAGATGAATTTAAATCCAAACAAATGCACATTGATGGTATTAAGGAGATTAATCAGGTTGATGGATACGACATATCTCTCAACAAAAGTAATCACACAAATGAAAATCAAACTTTTAACTATGATAAATCTAAAACATTATGAAGATCGAAGGTAAAAGAATAGTTGTTACAGGTGCAGCAAGTGGCATAGGTAGAGCATTAGCCCATGCTTTTAATAATAATGGTGCCAGTAATGTAGTTTGCGCGGATCTAAATTTTGAAGAGGCACAAAATACTGCAGACTCATTTAAGGGACTAGCAATTAAATGTAATGTTGGTGATGAAAATGAAATCCAAAGTTTGGTCGAAGAAAGTACTGATTGGATGGGCGGAATAGATATTTTTTGTTCTAATGCAGGAATTATGGGGGAGGTAGGCTTATTGGAAACATCCACAGAAAAGTGGCAATCAATTTGGGAGATAAATGTGATGGCACATGTTTATGCAGCCAAAGCAGTGTTGCCTCAAATGCTGGAAAGAGGAGAGGGTTATCTTATGAATACTGCCTCAGCTGCTGGATTACTAACTACACTAGGAGCTGCTCCTTATTCAGTGACAAAATCTGCTGCTGTAAGTTTTGCCGAATGGGTAAAAATAACTTACGGTGAAAAAGGTATTGGCGTTTCCTGTCTTTGTCCTCAAGCAGTGAGAACTGCAATGACTGCAGGTGGAGCCGGGGTTGCGGGCGTAGATGGTATGTTGGAGCCTGAGAAAGTTGCCGCAGATGTTTTGCAAGCCATCGAAGATGAAGTTTTCCTAGTAACTCCACATCAAGAGGTATTAGAGTATGTCAAACGTAAAGGCAATGACCGAGATCGTTGGATTGAGGGTATGCAAAGGCTGCAAAAACAATTCGAAGAATTTCTAACACCACCCAAAGGAAATTAATTAATTCATTGATGCAAAAGTATTTATTTTTTTATAGCATCCTTTCATTTAGTTTATTTGCTGAAATATGCGAAGAAAACTATCCAGATAAAATTCCTTTATTTGGTGATTTACATGTTCATACTGCACTATCACTAGACGCTGCAACCCAAGGCACAATTAACAGGCCAGAAGATGCATATAGGTATGGCAAAGGAGAATCGATTTCAATTCAACCTTATAAGGATGGCATTGGTCAAAGAACCTCTAAACTATCTCAGCCATTAGATTTTATGTCTGTTACTGACCATGCTGAATTGCTTGGAGAAGTAAACATTTGTGAAAGTCCAGAATTAGATGGGTATTCAAATTTAGTTTGCTTGGGTTACAGATATTTCCCAAAACTTGCCTATTTCTACATGAATGGAATGGCAAGCCTTGCTAAGCCCATGAGCCTTTGTGGGGATAATAGAAAAAATTGCAAAGAAGCGACTAAAACACCATGGCAAGAAATCATTAAAAGTGCTGAGCGGCACAATGCTCCATGTAAGTTTACTACCTTCATAGGTTACGAATGGACGGGAGCAAAATATTCTGGAAATAATCTCCACAGAAATATAATCTTTAAGAACAGCTTTGTACCTGAACTCCCAGTAAGTTTCTATGACGCAACTTCTAGAGAAGAGCTATGGAATAAACTTGATAGTGAATGTGACAAGAATTGTGATTACGTTGTTATCCCTCACAATTCAAATTTATCTAATGGATTCATGTTTGAAGATCCTAATGCCGAGGATTACCAACGCATTGCTGATCGAGAGCCATTGATAGAAATATTTCAGCATAAGGGAGCATCTGAGTGCATTGATGAAAATGATCCTTATTGTGATTTTGAATTACTAGAATATACAGACTTTGCTGCAAAGTTTACTGGGGGTGATGAAGAAATACCTAAAGAAAGTTTTGCAAGGTATGGCCTGAATCGTGGTCTTGAGTTAAAAAATGATACTGCAAACCCTTTTAGGTTTGGGTTCATAGCCAGCACTGACTCTCATTTAGCTATTCCAGGTGCAACAGATGAAGTGTCTATGCCCGGACACGGTGGAGCAGGAAAATCCCTAAGCAAAAAGCTGCCGAAAGGACTACCCGATGATATTGAGTTTAATCCAGGTGGTTTAGCAGTTGTTTGGGCCACAAATAATTCTCGAAAGAGTATCTTCCAGTCATTAAAGTCAAAAGAAGCTTATGCCACATCAGGCCCGAGATACATTGTTAGGTTTTTTGGGGGTGAAGAAATCCATGAGGACTCATGTGAGCTAGAAACTGCTATCCCATCTGCTTATCAAAATGGTGTTCCAATGGGGGGTACACTTAATAAAATTAGTGCAAAACCTAGGTTCTTAATTTCTGCGATAGCTGATCAGAGTGATAATAATCAATATATTTCTAGTATTCAGATCATCAAATCTTCTTATGGAGATCAAACTCTTCATTCTGAAGTGATTGAGGTGCTTGATCTATCTGATTCATATCAATTGGATGTAACTTCATGCATAGTCAGCGGCATAAGGAAGAAGAATTATTGTTCGGTTTGGAAAGATAAGAATTTTAGAAAAGATAAAGATGCATATTACTACCTAAGAGTGATATCTGCTCCAACCTGTAGATGGTCTCATGAACTTTGTAATCAAAATCCCGATTTTTGTGAAGATCAAAACCAATTTCCAAAATTTATCCAAGAAAGGGCGTGGACTTCACCAATTTGGATTGATCAAAACTAATTTCTGATAATATAAAAATATGAACAGAGTTTTGTTGCAAATATTTCTATTATTAGCAGTCATCCCAATTATGTTGGTAATTGGATGGGGCTTTCTTATTTTGGGCCCAATCATCTGTTTTGGCTTTGCAATGAATGCTTATCGATATAACAATGAAAAAGAATTATATTTTTGGCTTATCATTGGTGTCATTGCTTTCATAGTATCTTTATTTGTTTTGGGGATTTTTTAATTTAATAGATTGAATTCTTTCTAGTACTTATTCTTTTTTATAATATAATTCTTCTTCAGTTTTGGGGATGTGGTGGAACTGGTAGACACGCTTGGCTTAGAACCAAGTGCCGCAAGGCGTGGGGGTTCGACTCCCTCCATCCCTACCAAATTAAAAATACGGTGAAACTTTATAATTACTTAATAATTTGTTTCTTTCTAAGTTCCTGGTTATTGCTTCAAGCATTGAGTGCAGAAGAAGTAACTATTTCAACATCAATAAATTTAGATGAATATCAAAATCAGCAACCATCTTTTTGTAGGCCTAAATCAAATAAAGAAAATCTAGAATGGCATGAAGATTTTGAAATAAATAACTTATTAAAAAATGATTGGAATTACTCAAAAGGTAATAGTTTTGTTCATAAAGGAAATATTATAGGTGGCTGGGGAAATAATGAACTTCAGTTTTACAGGACAGGAAAGGGCTCGCAAAATATAAATAGTAATTTATTTATAGAAGATGGGCTTTTAAAGATTCAGCCTATCCATCATGCTGCAAAATATAGAGGCCACAGCTTTACCTCAGCAAGGATTAACACTAAATCAAAAGTTTCTTTTTCTTATCCCTCTAGAATAACGTTCTGCTATAAAGTGCCAAAGGGTATTGGTTTTTGGCCTGCTTTTTGGTTGATGCCCGACAAAGAAATCGAATGGCCAAGGGGCGGCGAAATAGATATTATGGAAAACAGAGGAAGAATTACTAATGTTTCCAGTTCCGCACTTCACTTTGGATTTAAATGGAACAATAAGGCAACATTAGTTGGCGAGGCTATCATACCCAGTGAAGTTAACTTCCAAGATGCGTTCCATTCAATTACGCTTGAGTGGCAAGAGGATTCACTAAGTTTTTACATGGATAGTGATCCATCACCATATTTCGTAGTTAATTCAGATATGGATATTTTTAAAGAATTTGGTTACCCATTTAATTCATCTTTCTATTTAATTATTAATGTAGCAGTTGGAGGAATTTATGATAATTATTTAGTTGATGAGGAAGCATTTTGTAAGAATTCTTCTTGTTCAAATAAAATTGATCCTGACGGATCAAGATTTTTAATTGATTGGATAGAGTATGAATCTTTAAAGAATTGATATGTTTTCTATTTACTTATTATATAAATTACTTATTATGATGATATGGAATTTATAGACAACAGCATAATTCGGAGACAGCTTATATAGCTGGGAATTACGTTGTAAAAAAAACCCAGCGATTGCTGGGTTTTTTGTTTTCTAGGGCTTAAAAAATTATGAAAAATATAAAACATTTTATTTCGACTTATGACTGGAGTAAGGATGACTTGCAAGTAATAGTTGACGGAGCAATAAAATTAAAAGCTTCACCTTTTAAGGAGTTGCTTAAGAATAAATCAGTTGCAATGTTATTTTTTAACCCATCACTTAGAACCAAAACAAGTTTTGAAGTGGGTATTAGCGAGCTATCTGGTACTGCTGTTGTTTTACAACCTGGTAAGGATACTTGGCCAATTGAGTTTGAGAATGGAGTCATTATGGATAAAGATCCTGAGGAGCATGTTAAAGAAGTTGCAAAAGTTCTTTCTGAATACTGTGATTGTATTGCTATCAGAGCTTTTCCAAAGTTTATAGACTGGAATATTGACAGGACTGATCACGTAATTAAAAGTTTTGCAAAATATGCATCCGTTCCAGTAATTAATATGGAAACCATTGAGCATCCTTGTCAGGAATTGGCTCACTTAATGACTTTACAGGAAACGTTAGGATCTCTTGAGGGAAAAGATTATTTGCTCACCTGGACTTATCATCCCAAACCATTAAATACTGCTGTAGCAAATTCCAGCCTTCTAATTGCAAGCAAGTTTGGAATGAATGTGAAGCTTCTTTGCCCCTCTGAAGATTACTTACTGGACAGACGATATCTTGAGTATGCTCAAGAGGCCTGCAGCAAAAATAATAAAAGCTTTGAAATTACTCATGATATTAATGCTGGCTACGATGGAGCAAATATTGTTTATGCAAAAAGCTGGGGGTCTCTAAATTTTTATGGAAATCCAAAAGATGAATTTGAGGTTAGAAAAAATTTCAAACACTTTATCGTAGATGAAGAAAAAATGGAGTTAACCAATAATGCTCTTTTTAGTCACTGCCTGCCTTTAAGAAGAAATGTAAAGGCAACAGATGGGGTCATGGATTCTCCTAATTGCGTAGCCATCCAAGAGGCTGCAAATAGAAAACATGTGCAAAAGTCACTTTTAACAAAAATCTTATAAGGATATCTATGAAAAAAATAGTTTTAGCATTTTCGGGAGGCTTAGATACAAGTTTTTGTATCCCTTACCTTATTGAGCAAGGTTATGAAGTGCATACCTTATTTGTCAATACTGGCGGTATTTCAATCAGTGAGGAAAAACATCTATCCAATAGAGCAATTCAACTTGGTGCTAAAAAGCACAAGAATGTAAATATTGAAACTAAGCTTTGGGATCAAGTTTTGGTTCCATTAATCTTTTCAGGCGCACTTTACCAAAATAGGTATCCTGTCTTATGTTCGGACAGATATTTAATAGTTAGTGAGTCCATCAAATTATGTAAAAAGCTTAATACTAAATATATCGCTCATGGGTGCACTGGTATGGGAAATGATCAGGTAAGGTTTGATACCTCCATTCATGCCTTAGGCTCCTTCAACATCATTACTCCAATAAGAGATATTCAAAATATTACTGATAGTGTTAGGGACTATGAAATCAATTATTTGAAGCAAAAGGGGATTAGCGTCTCAAGCCTACATAAGAAATACAGCATCAATGAAAATCTAATGGGAGCAACTATTTCTGGATCAGAGATTGATGTCTGGAAGGCTCCAAAAGCAGAGAGTTATGTCTTATGTAACTTGCCAGAAGATTATCCTAAAAGAACGAAAAAAATTTCAATTAAATTTGACAAAGGAAAGCCTGTCGCCATAAACGGTTCAAAAGTCAAAGGACCTGAGTTACTACGCCACCTTAATAAAATAGGGGGTAAATACGGCATTGGAAGGAGTGTTTTTGCCAGCGATACCATCATAGGATTAAAGGGCAGATTTGTCTTTGAAGCGCCAGGAATTTCTATTTTAATGACTGCGCACAGAGCTCTAGAGGAAAGTGTTCTTACGGATAAACAGAATCACTTTAAATCAACGGTTGGTCAAGAATGGGTGAAACTTGTTTATCGTGGTTTCTTTTTTGATCCGCAGCGAGAAGATCTTGAAGCATACCTAAACTCATCGCAAACAAAAGTCACCGGTGATGTAACTATTCAACTTGAGCCAGGTAAAGCCGAAGCAATTGTAGTTGATTCAAAAAATATACTTATTAGTGCAGAAGGATCTTATGCTCAGTCAGCCAAATGGTCAGATGATGAATCCAAGGGATTCATCAAACTTTTAGGTCAAAGTACTTCTTCTTGGTCAAAACTTCACAAATAAGACATGGAAGATCTATTTAATTCAGCTATCAATCATCTAGAACAATTGGTTTCATTTGATACCTCAAATCCTCCAAGGGCAATTTCAGAATCTGGATTGTTAGATTATTTGGAATCTATAGCTGGTCATAATTTATCCATCACTGATCATGGTAATGGTTCTTTTAATTGCTTAATCCAGCAAGGCAATCCTAAACATTTAATTAATGTTCATTTAGATACTGTTCCAGCGGGAGACGGTTGGGAAACAGATCCTTTTAAATTACACCAAGGTAATGATGTTGTTCATGGACTCGGAGCATGTGATATCAAGGGAGCCGCCGCAGCACTTTTATCATTGATTGAATCCTATGATTCTGAGTATGCGATTTTATTTAGTACAGACGAGGAAGCAGGCAATAGTACTTGCATCAAGAAGTTCTTAGAAGTAGATCATGCTTACGAAGGGATTATAGTCGCAGAGCCAACAAATAATCTTGCGGTTACATGCCATCGAGGAATTTTTACTGGTACAAAAAAATTTAAGGGTAAAGCTGGACACAGTTCAGAGAAAAGAGGCCTTCAAGATAGTGCTATCCATAAGCTGGTTCATTGGTCAAAAAAAGCATTAAAGGTTGCCGAAGATCATGCAGAAACATCTTATGAAAACCTTCAAGGCCTAGCTTTCAATCTTGGTCACATCAACGGCGGCATCAAACCTAATATCATTGCTGAGTCTGCAGAAGTGAGACTCGGCTTAAGACCATTGCCAAATCAGGACATCAGTGATTTAGTGGCTGAGTTAGGTTTAAGTGATTCCAATGAGGAGGAGTTTATTCAAGGATTTTCAGGTCCCAGTCTGCCAGCACAAGGATCAAGCAATGATCTAAAGGCTTTCGCAAACAAACTAAATTTGTCATTATCATCCCCTGTAAATTTTTGGACAGAAGCATCTTTGTTCAACGAAGCCGGCTATCCGGCGATCGTTATAGGACCAGGGAATATTGAAAATGCACATCAAGCAAATGAATTTATCCATTTGAGTCAGATTAAGGAATCTATTGAAACATATATGGGGCTTTTGAAATGATACAAGCCTCAAATATCTTCATCAAAGATACTATCATTAAACTTTTGACCGCAATTGGGTCAGAAAAAGAAATCAAAAAATATATAAATAAGTTCTCTTCAACAGAACAACAGTTTGCTGTTATTAAAGTTGGCGGCGCGGTTGTTGAAGAAGATCTTGATAATCTTATTTCTTCACTAGTTTTTTTAAATCAAGTTGGGTTAAGACCAATTATTATTCATGGGGGAGGACCTGGACTTTCCAAGGAACTCGATGCAAAGAAAATTGACTTTTCATTTATTGATGGTCAAAGAGTTACATCTGAAACAGTCAGAGATGTAGCAATCAATGTCTTCGGTGATATTAACTCTTTATTAGTCAGACGTTTAAATGAACAAGGAGCATTGGCAATTGGTTTCAAAGAGGAAATATTTAAATCTGAAAAAAAATCAGAAGAACTTGGTTATGTCGGAGAAATTAAAAAAGTAAATATTAAGCCTATTAATGAAGCTATTAAGGATGGCTTTATTCCAGTGATTTCACCGTTAGGAATTACTGAAACGTATGAGGTGGTTAACATCAATGCGGATGTTGCCACAATAAACCTCGTTGAGAAAATTAAGCCCTATAAAGTTGTATTTTTATCTCAAGTTGGAGGAATCTATGACAATAATGAATCCTTAATACAATCGATTAACCTTGATCTGGAGTATGAAGAAATGATGAATGCTGATTGGCTGCATTCAGGAATGCAATTAAAACTAAAACAGATTAAGGAGTTATTGGATTTATTGCCTCGATCATCATCAGTATCAATTACAAAACCTATTGACCTGCCCAAAGAATTATTTACTGACTCTGGATCAGGGACGCTGATTAAGCGTGGGCATGGCATAGATATTTTTGAGTCCAAAGATCAGGACATTCAGAAAAAATTTTTTAGCATCATAGAAAGTTCATTTAATGGTATTTTGAGTAAATCTTTTTTTAGTGACGGTGATTACAAAATTTTTATGACAACCTGCGAACGAGCAGCAATTGCAGTTTCTATGGAATACAAAGTTCCTTACATGGATAAATTTGGTGTTATTGCTGAAGCTAAAGGTGAGGGAATTGGCTCCGCAATTTTTTATGAAATGAAAAAAGAATTTCCCGAGATTTTTTGGCGCTCTAAATCAAATAATCCAATCAATAAATTCTACCTTTCCATGGCAGATGGATATCAAAAAACAGGAGAGTGGGATATTTTTTGGATGGGAATTAATGACTACAGCAAATTAAATGAGTGCATTAATTTCGCAGTATCAAAACAGCAAACCATTAGTTATTAATATGTCAAAAAAAATTAGCATCATTGGAGGAAGAGGGTTTACTGGCCAAGAGCTTATCAAGCTTATTGATTCTCATCCGCAATTTGAACTTGCACAAGCATTTTCATCGTCAGTGGCAGGCGAGGAAATCGTGATAGATAAGCGCAAGCTTAAAAAAACTTATGCCTCGCTTGATGAAAATACTGAGTTTGTTGCGGAAGATGTGGTTATTTTGGCTCTTCCAAACAATGAAGCCGCCGAATGGGCTGACAAGATATCTAAACAAAACTCTCAAGCTATTATTCTTGATTTGAGTGCTGATCATCGTTTTGATGGCGAATGGCACTACAGTGTTCCCGAGTTAACCCAGACCATTGGTGGAAATAAGATAAGCAATCCAGGTTGCTATGCAACAGCAATGCAATTAATGCTTGCACCCATAAATAACATGATTGATGGAGAGGTGAATTTTTTTGGGATTTCTGGATACAGTGGAGCGGGTGCAACTCCAAATGATAGAAATGATCCTGATAAATTAAAAAATAATATTATTCCCTATTCGCTTAATAATCATATTCATGAACAAGAGGTAAGTTTTCACATGCAAAGGGAGATAAACTTTATGCCCCACGTAGCAAATTTCTTAAGAGGAATTTTAATCACTGGAAATTTTTCTTTAAAGAGCCAATGCTCTTCAAAAGAGACTAGGAATATCTTTGATGATTTTTATGATGAGCATTCTTTTATAGTTATCAAAGAAGAATTCCCCTCAATATCTGAGGTTATCAACACACCCAATGCCATGATTGGTGGATTTAATATTGATGAATCAAAAAAGCGATTAAGCTTTTGTTGTTCAATTGATAATCTACTAAAAGGAGCAGCATCACAAGCCATACAAAATTTAAACAATGCAATGAATTTTGACGAAAAGTTAGGACTACAGAAGAGATAGAAACTATGAAAATTTGGAACTCTAAGAATCAAAAAATAAATCAAAAAGTAGACACCTTTTTAAGTGGTGAAGACATACATCTTGATAATGAGATATTCATATTTGATGTAGATGCATCCATTGCGCACACTGAGGAATTATTTGCGATAAAACTACTTACAAGAAATGAAGCTTCTTTGTTAAAAAGAGAGCTTAAGAAAATTAAAAAAGATTTTTTATCTGGCAAGCTCACTCTTAATAAAAAATTTGAAGACTGCCACTCGGCTATTGAATATCTATTAATCAAGGAGCATGGAGATGTTGGCAAGAAGATACATACCGGAAGAAGTAGAAATGATCAGGTGCTGGTTGCCCTTAGACTTTATCAACAACACTATTTAAAAATTATTAGGGATTTAGTGCTAAAGCTCGCAAAAGAACTTTTAAGTAAGTCAAAGCAAAATGAATATTTACCGATGCCTGGTTATACCCATCTGCAAAGAGCAATGCCATCAACATGGGGGCTATGGTTTTCTTCTTATGTAGAAGCATTTTTAGATGATGTTGAGTTATTGGATGCAATTTCAGATTGGATTAATATCAATCCCCTTGGAACAGCTGCAGGTTATGGAGTTAATTTACCTATCAAAAGAGAGCTTTCAACCAAGAAGCTAGGTTTCAGAAGACCTCAAGTAAATGCTTTGTATGTTCAAAATAGCAGAGGCAAAATGGATTTAGAAATTTTAGGTGCTTTAAAGCAACCTTTCTTGGATTTAAGAAAATTATCATGGGATCTGAGCTTATTTACTTCAACTGAATTTAATTTAATTAAGATTGGTAATGAATTTACAACTGGGTCTTCTATTATGCCCAATAAGTCAAACCCTGATACCGTAGAGATAATGAGAGCGAATTATGCAAAGCTAGCAGGTTATTATGCTGAAATTGAGAACTTAATTTCACTTCCAAGCGGCTATCACAGGGATTTGCAGATATCTAAAGGAGCAATCATTAATGCATTTAATGTATGTGAATCTTCATTTTCTCTGGCACCTGCACTAATGAAATCATTAAAAATCAATAAAAAGAGAGCTGCAGAGATGATTGACTCTGACATGCAAATGACTGACCAGGCCAATTCGCTCGCTCAGCAAGGCATACCTTTTAGAGATGCTTATAGATCTGTAAAGAATAACCCCAACAAGCATAAAAGTTTATCTTCAAAAACAAATGCTTCATCGGTTGGGTCTGCAAATAATTTAAAGTTAAATCTCCTATCATCAAGACTAAAAAAGTTAGCAAAATAATTAGATCTTCTTAAATTAAATAACAATGATTTTTTTGCTAGAATCTTTGTATGAAAAATAATTTCCTTGTCCTGCCATTACTGTTTCTAATTTTCAGCTGTAGCGAGGCAGTTGATTCAAAAAACTCACTAGTTGATTTTAATTCCAGTCCAAATGAGTGGTTATTGCATGGGAGAACTTATGCAGAAGAAAGGCATAGCCCATTGGATCAAATTAATACCTCTAACGTTGATCAGATTGGATTATCTTGGTCTTTTGAGACCGGCACAAACCGTGGTCATGAAACTACTCCAATTGTAAAAGATGGAATCATGTTCATAACAGCGCCATGGAGTTTAGTGCATGCATTGGATGCAAAAACGGGTGATTTGCTTTGGACTCATGATCCACAAGTTGAACGTGCTTGGGCAAATAATGCTTGCTGCGATGTCGTCAATAGAGGCGTAGCTCTTTATGAAAACTCTATCTTTTTTGGGACGATAGATGGCAGATTAATTTCATTAGATAAAGATACTGGCACTGAAAATTGGAGCATTTTAACAATTGATAAATCAAGGCCATACACGATAACTGGAGCGCCTAGAATTGTTAAGGGAAAAGTGATCATTGGTAACGGTGGTGGTGAGTTTGGGGTAAGAGGCTATGTTACCGCCTATGACGTTGATAGTGGTGATGAATTGTGGAGATTTTATACTGTTCCAGGAAACCCTGATGAGCCTTTTGAATCTCCTGAAATGGAGATAGCTGCCAAAACCTGGTCGGGTGGAAAATGGTGGGAATACGGTGGCGGCGGAACTGTTTGGGATTCTATGGCCTATGATCCAGCCCTAGATACTTTATATATTGGTACAGGCAATGGTTCGCCATGGAATAGATACGTGAGAAGCCCTGGAGGAGGGGATAATTTATACCTTTCATCCATTGTAGCCCTTGATCCAGATACGGGAGATTATAAGTGGCACTATCAGACCACGCCTGGAGATTCATGGGATTATACAGCTACTCAACATATGATTCTTGCTGATCTTGAAATTAATGGTCAAATGCGAAAAGTCATTATGCAGGCCCCAAAAAATGGTTTCTTTTATGTGATTGATCGAACAAATGGTGAATTAATATCAGCTGAGAATTATGTACCAATTAACTGGGCTACTCATGTTGATATGGAATCAGGAAGACCGGTCGAAAATCCAGCAAATAATTATTTTGATACCCCAGCATTAACAACTCCTGGTCCACTTGGTGGACATAATTGGCAACCCATGGCTTTTAATCCTGATACTGGACTTGTTTACATTCCAGCTCAAGAAATGCTTTTCGTTTACAGTCATGATAAGGACTTTGAATACAATCCAAAGACGTGGAATACAGGGCAACAGATTGAAATGACTTATTTACCTAAAAATCCAGATGAGTTGGCTATGGTTGATAAAGCCACATTTGGGTATTTACTGGCGTGGGATCCAATTGCTCAAGAAGAAGTTTGGCGTGAGCAGTATCAAAGACCCTGGAGCGGAGGACTTTTATCAACTGCTGGAGACTTGGTGCTTCAAGGAACGTCTGATGGAAGGTTTATTGCTTTTGATGCTGCCTCAGGAGAAATATTGTGGAGTGTTGATACTGGGCAAGGAATAATCGCCCCACCGATCACTTACATGATCGATGAAGAGCAATATATTGCTATTCAAGTTGGTTATGGAGGAGCTTATGCCCTAGCGGGAGCATTTCCATCAGCAAATAAAAATCCAGCACAGAATGGTCGCATGCTAGTTTTTAAGTTAGGTGGAGAGGAGATGAGTCCGCCAGTTCAATCCATTGCACAAGTTAATCCGGTAGTACCTTCAATAACAACAGATGCGCTCACTGTTGCTCGAGGTGAGTATGAATATCATGAACATTGTCAGTTTTGTCATGGTGCAGGAGTTATCGGGGGTGGAGTTATTCCTGACTTGAGGTATCTTGACGAGGTCGGCCACAAAACTTTTTTGGGAGTTATCTTGGGAGGCATGCATTCAGAAAAAGGGATGGCATCATTTAAAGATGTTTTAAGTCTAGAGCAGGCAAACCAAATTCAAGCTTACATAATTTCACAGGCAAAACTTACCGGGGTATCACAAGAAGCTGCTGAGGATTAACGTTAATTTATAATTCAGAGCTAAAGCTTTGTAAGTACTTTACAAATTCTGCATCAGGAATATTTCTTGAATCTCTCCAATGATCATTGGTCTCTAAATTTAAGACTTCCCCACTTTTATTTACCAAAAAAATCCTAGGTATGCCTTCAATTGCGTCTATACCAAAAGATTTATAAATCTCCATGTTGATGGAATATTTTTTAACATCTATGAAGTAGGTAATAAACTGATTATCTAGTATCTTTTTTACGCTTATATCATTGAGTTTTTGCAGTAAATTCATAGCATCTGGGCACCAATTTGCTCCAAAAACAAATAATTTATTTGAATTTTTTTCTGCAATGAGTTTATTAATAACTTGAGGATTTTCGATTCTTCCACTAAATTGGTTATTCATAAGCATGATTTCGCTGTAAAAAAGTAGTATTTTACAAGAGAGGTTTGAATTATGGATAGGCTTACAAACATCTTTATAGTTATTGCTTCCACTTGGATAGCTATCCAGGCAATTGGATTGGTATTCTTCTATGACTCATTTGATGTGCCTTACTTTGCAGTCAATTTAGATCCTGAACTGCTCAATGAATTTAGGCATAGAACTGTTATGCCAGCTTTTTATCTAACTATGCTGTATTTTGTTGTTAGATATTTTTCTGGAAAAAATCCTACCTCGCCAATTTGGCCAATTTTTGTATCTTATAGTGCATGGACATTAACATTATTTATTTCATTTTTTACCATGGGAATTCATACAATTAGCGTAGTCTTCTTTATAATTACTACCTTAGGTATAGTGCTTGTGAGATGGGCCCACAATAAGCGAAAGAATGAAATTTTTTAGATAATGATCTGGCTTTTAAGAATTTACTTATTTTTATATTTTATTCTTTATTTTGGAATAGGTGCT
>MDSV01241964.1_pt1 | contig 40776 bp, 40 predicted proteins | sample 810851 | NCBI WGS metagenome assembly MDSV01 (sample SAMN05326640, study PRJNA326480) | marine metagenome | isolation source: seawater | place: Atlantic Ocean: North East | collected 2012 | reverse complement strand
GCTAAACAACTTTTTGCCGCTGCCAATTTCAAATTGTAGAACTAGACTTTTCCTGGCCTTCATTCATCAACGGACTGTATTGGGTGGAGCTCCGTCTATACGGTTGCAGGAACAGACAATGAATTTCACACTGATTTCCCACCATGCATTTCAATACAAATCTATTGTAATTATATTAGTTTTAGTGTCAATATCAGCTATTGAACAATTTATTAATTAGTTTAATTAGTGATAAATGAGAAAAAAACTTAAAATTTATTTAGCTAGTCTCAGCCATAATTACTCATGTAATGGGCCTTTTACACATCCCTTAAATTTAGGTTATTTGTCATCTTATGCAAAAAAATATTATGACAAGCCTGAAGATTTAGACATAAGGTTATTTGTTTATCCAAATGATGTTTTAGATGAAATTAAAAAGGAGCCTCCTGATATTTTAGGATTAGCAAGTTATACTTGGAATGATAATTTAAATCATCAAATACTAAAATTTGTTAAAAAAAATTTTCCTAATACTGTAACTATTATGGGAGGTCCAAATTTTAATAATCACAACTTAGAAGAATATTTTACATCAAGACCATTTCTTGATTACTACATTGTCAATCAAGGGGAAACGGGATTCCTAGAACTTATTAAAAACTTTGTTGATGGAAAATTAGATAGATATAGTGAAAAAGAGAATATTATTGATAATTTGGCTTATTATAATTGTAAATTAAAAAAAGTTTGCATGGGGGATACATCCAAACGTTATAAAGACTTAGATGTTATACCTTCTCCTTATCTAGATGGAACTTTAGATAAATTTTTTGATGATATTAATCTAATTCCGATTATAGAAACAATGAGAGGATGCCCATTCACTTGTACCTACTGTGCGTGGGGAGATGATTGGTTAAGAGCTAGTAACAGGTTTAGTTTAGAAAGAGTAATATCAGAGATAGATTATATTGCCAAAAAGTATAATTCATCAAAAAGAAAATTTAATGGATATTTGTACTTAGCGGACTCAAATTTTGGAATGCATAGAAGAGATTCTGATATCGCCACAAAGATTAGAGAAACTCATGATAAGTTTAATTGGCCTAAAAATATTTGGGCTACATGGGCAAAAAACTCAAACGAAAAAGTTATTGAAATAGCATCAATTCTAAAACCGATGCTATTAGCTGGAGTTACAATTGCATATGAGTCGCTAGATGACACAACTTTGAAAAATGTAAGACGGTCTAATATCTCATTAGAAAAATTTAATAATGTAAGAGAATATGTAAAATCAAAAGGTTTAAAAACACATACTGACGTAATATTAGGTTTACCCGGAGAAACTAAAGAAAGTTATCTTAAAGGTTTGAGAAAGGTATGTGAGCAAAAATTTGATCAAGTTATTACATTTAATTGTAGACTATTAGGAGGGACAGAAATGAATTCTCCTGATTACATCAAAAAACATGGAATTAAGACAAAAGCTCGAATGCTTACACAAGGATATGGAATTTATAGAGGAATAAAATCTGTCGAACATGAGGATGTAATTTTAAGCACCAACACTATGAGTGAGGAAGAAATAAATTCATTGAGACCAGTCAATTGGTTTTTATATTTATTTTGGAACAACGCTTTTTATGTAGAATTTATGAAATTATTACAACAATTAGCGATAAATCCAATAGATTATATTATCGAGTTAATGGAAAATTTAAAAAAATCTGATGATAGGATGGGTCAACTTTATAAAGAGTTTCTAAAAGAAACAGAAGACGAATGGTATGACAGTCCAGAACAATTATTTGATGAAAATAGTAAAATTGTTGACGGCAAACTTGTTGCTGAAAACTTTGCTAAAATGAATGCTAAATACACATCAAAAGTAGTTTTTAGTTACAAAGATGATATGTCAAAAAAACTTTTAGAAGTCACTAAAAAATATATTGTTGATAATTTTGGCCTAGATTTTTATCAAAAAAAACAGGCAGACATAGAAGACGTAATTAACTTTTGTGCGGAAAAAAGTATCAATATCGGTGAAATTAGGGACAAAACAATTAAACAAAAAAGCAAACACTTTATTTATGATTATTTGAAATGGAAAAAAATTGGTAATTGCGAGACGGACATTAAGAAATTTAATGGAGGAGTAGATATGAATTTTTATCTATCCAAAGGAAAAATGAATAGAATTAATGATGCTATGGAGATTCATAATTATGATGACATTACCGAAGTGCACATGAAACTAATAGAAGTTTTAAATACGGACGACTTATTTTATGATATTGGGTATGAAAACGACTCCTCGTCTGTGAAAGATGAAGTTCAAGACAAAGCAATAACAAATTGGGCTCAAGAATCTTAATAACTAAAGCTTACCTTCGTTCTCTCTGAGATGTTTTAATATATTTTCGGATACATTTTTACTATTCATACAAAACTTCTCTTTGTCTTGTAAAATTTCATAATTAACCTCACCATTGATACATTTTATTATTTTATTTCTAAAATTACTGTAGTCAGTGACTTTAGCTTTTTTTAAATAATCTTCATTAGGTAAGAAACCTATATTTCTAGCTCCTGGGTCTAAAAAATAACATTCCTTATTTATACCAATAAATTCATATCCTAAAGTGGAACTCCATGTGCATAAAGACTTTGCTTTTTGAGCTAGATAATATGTGTCTGACCAGCCGCTACTTTTATCAACTAGAATATCAACATTTTTACTTTTTAAAAATATCTCTTTTACTTTTTTATCTTTAAGTACAGCCTTTAATTTTATACCAATTTTAAAATTCGGATATTCCTCACTAATCTTTTTAATCCAATTAAAATGTAAATAATAATCTTCATAATATGAATTATAACCAGAATGAAAATTTGAATTATGATTACTTGCAAAGACTAAAATATCATAAGCAAAAAATTCATTTTTGTCAGGACGAATAAATAATTCTCTTTCCATTGTAAGAGATCCAACAGGTATCAATTTTTTTACATCGCCACCTAGTTTTTTTACCATTGATCCAGTGTTCTTTCCCAATGTAAAAAGTATGTCCAAATTCATATACATACCAACACCATTGATTTGAAGAATATTTTTTTGAATAGATGTACTTATTTTTCCACCGTGATTGTGAAAAATCTCATTTTTAATTGCAGATGTATTATAGTGTCTTTCTTGAATTAAAAATTTAGATTTTGTATTTGAAAATACAGTTTCATATTTAAGATAAAGCAACATTATCCTTAAAATTAAAGGGTATAAATTACAGCTAATTTTTAGAGAATAAAATAAAACTTTAAAGAATAGTGTAAAAAAAAATATATAACTATTTGCAATTTTATCGCCTATTAAACATTTTTTATATTTTTCAAAAAAAAAATTTTTATATTTATTATCTAACTTAATATTAGAAACAAACGTTGCATCACATAAATTATTAAGTCTCTCAAATCTTTCAGGATTTGTGTGTTTTGTAATATCATCAACTAATACTTCACTTTTAATAATATTTTTTTTTCTTGTTGAAAAAAATCTAATATAAATCATTATTCCTAAAAATTTAATTGAATGAAAAATAATCTTAGATTTCGAAAAAGAATTATTAAATTTTCCCCTTAAATTGACAAATTGTTCAAAAACAAATTTTTTTACGTCTGTGTGAATAGATTTTTGAGAAACATTTATTTTTGTTGAAATCCAATGTAAAAGTTCAGAAAGGTTTTCCTCATTTGAAAAACTTTCAATATAATCCATTAAATTACGATTGCTTTCTAGAATAGAATTATTTCTATCAACATAGAAATCTTGAATTTTTTTCATTCTTTTATTTTTTTAAGAATTTCCACTTTACCGGTTTATTTAATGAGTAACTTCCATAAATGAATATTCGTTTACTATTTTTTGAAACAAATTTTGAAACACCATGATAAGAATTTGGTGAAGACAAGAAAAAAATTGTTTGACCAATTTTAGGCTGAAATTTTTTTTTTATTTTAACTTCACTTTTTCTAGGAAATCTAGGAAAATTTTTTATTTTATTTCCCCAATTTTTTTTTGTAGAAAAAATTTCCAAACAACCCCCATTTTTTTTTGGAACAGAGTTAAGATAAATTAAGAAATTGATTATTCTTGTATCTCTGTCTCTATGAGGTTCACGAAAATATCCATTTTCAGATGCAGAAAAATCCATATCCAAGTTGATACAATTTTTTTTTTTATTTTGTTTTGATTGTTTTGTTAAACCTTTCCCTTTTTGCAGTCCGTAATTAGTTTTAGAAAACTCAAAATCTTTAATTATAAATTGCCATGGGAATACTCCAAATTGTTTTTTGAAAATATTATCAATTTGCTTATACAATTTTTTTTGGTTCAAAATCTTAAAAAGACTACTTGCGTAATTTGAAGACATTAAAAAATTTTTAAAATTTCCTGATCCTTTATTAATTCTATTTCGTCCACCCATTACTTGATCATCAAACTTTTTTTGACGTAAAATAGACCTACCTATAACTTTACAAATATTCTTTTTTATAAAATCATCAATTACGACGATAGGGAAATTTGAGACAGGGTACTTAATTTTTTTTAAATTTATCATAAAATTATTTATATTTTAGAATAGTTATTTCATCAATTTTTTTTTAAAGAATTCCATGTGTTCGGCTTCATCAATATCAAATCCAGAAAAACCACTAGCTTTAATTGGTAGTGGTTTTTTTCCAAGCCTATCTTTATACTTTAAATAAACATTTCTTGAAGCAATAAAAGCAGCACTGTTAACTGAATAAAGTTTTTTAAGGTCCTGGGTTCGTGGCCATTTTTTTTTCCTCACATTGTGTGATACCCAATGAAATTTACTATTCATTACGAAAGTATTAATTAAATTTGCACTAAAAGCACTGTCATATTTGTTTTTTTTTATTTTAAGATATTTGCTTATAAACTTTTCATAACTTATTTCATTAAAGCAAGGGCTAGTAACGTGGGTCCATAAAATAATATCTCCAGCACAAATTTTTGGAACTTCATTAATTAGTTCGTCTAAACAATCATCCTTTGCTAATCTTTTGCTTCTATTATGAATTCTGATCCATGAAAATTGTTTTAAATAACTTTTTACTTTTTTAGAGTCAGTTGAAACGATAAACTCGACATTATCTTTCTTTTTTTTATCTAATATTTCTTTTATTTTTCTTAGTTGATTGATCTTTATCTCAGTTAATCCGAATTTATATTTTCCGATTTTCCGAATACTTTTATTTTTAATTCTTTTACTATTCTTTCTGATAGGAATAAAAAAACTAATCATTAAGCCAAGGATTAATTTGTTTTACATGTAAAAAACTTTTTGTAAGAGTTTTAATTTGAAGACCAGATTTTAATAATTTTTTTACACTTTCTTCAGTCTCTTGCATTATTATTCTACCTTTTTCGTTGTTAAATTGGCCATCAAAAAAAGCTAAATTCATCCTTTTTATTCCGTACTTTAATAAAGCTAAACCAGATAATAAAAGTGGATTGATAGCTATACTTTCAGATAAAACAATTCTACCTTTAGGTTTAAAGTTAATTTTTTCAGGCAGGAAGTCTTTTTCAATTATAATTGCATAAATATTCAAATTTAAAAAAAATTTTCTTTTGTTAATACTAGATATTTTATTTATTTCACTTCCACTTAAAATTAAAATAATTGGATTTTTTATCTTAATATTTAAACTCAAAAAATTAAATAATGCATTACTTCCACTTAAAATTATAGGAGTTTTGTAATGTAGTTTTTCAAAAAGTTGTAATCCAAATTCTTTTAGACTTGGTGCGCCACCTATTAAAACTGGTATATTATGAGCAGAGCGGCTTAATCTTTTTAAATTTTTTAAATTTTTAAATTTAATTTTGTTAATATTTTGATTAGTAGAAGATATTGCGTTTACTGCCATGCCAGGATCTAATCTTCTTTTTTGTATGAGATCCATCATTTGGTTTTGAGAAAATCCAGCTTTAGCAGCATAAGCATATGCGTAAGAACCGCCCCATTTCATGTCAGACTTCATTTTATCAAATTTATCTATTAAATTACTAATATCAAAACTTGAAATTTTCGGCTTAATCGGATTTTTTAAAGCTATCAACATTTCAGTTTCTGCATTTCCAGCACCACGACCCATTCCTTTAAAAGTAGTATCCGCAACCTCACAACCTGCATCTACTGCGGACAAAGTATTAGCTAGGGCTAACCCACAATTATTATGAAAATGACATCCTAATTTTAAATTTTTTTCTTTAATTTTCTTAACAAAGTTTGATATCTCGTTTGGTTGTAAAGCTCCATAGCTATCAACGATAGATATTGTTTCAACTTGACCAGTGAGTTTCCTTAAAGTTTTTTTGACGAAATTTAAGTCTTTATACCATTTGCTTAGATACATTAAATTAACGTTAAAGGATATCTTTTGAAATTTTTTTGATGCCTTCTTTATAAATGGAAGGAATTTTTCAACATCATACGGTGAAATAGCAAACCGAACTCCATCAATATTTTTATGTGTCTCCTTAAGAAGCTGAATAAGTTGATTTGCATTTTTAATTTCTTTAGCATTTATCATTGCATAAATTTTTTGTTTTTTATTGAGTTTTTTTTTGCAAGTTTTAAGAAAGTTATTATTTAAATGATAGAATGGGCCATTAAAATCTTTATTATGAGATAGATACCCAAGTTCAACTATTGAAATTGGAAGTTTTGCCACTGTTTTTAAATATTCGTCTAATAATTTATTGGTGAAGTTCCAATTAGTGTAATAACCACCATCTCTAAAAGTACAATCTAAAATTTGCATATTTTAAGCCTTTAATTAATCATTTTAGTACCACAAAAGTCTTTACAGTTCAATGTTTGAACGCTATATTGTTCAACATATGAACAAAATGGACGATAATCAAGATCATTTTAATGTTATGAGGGAAATCCAAAAACACCCAAAAACTTCTCAGAGGGATTTAGCTCAGAATTTAGGTTTTAGCTTAGGAAAACTTAATTATTGTTTAAAAGCATTGCAGCAAAAAGGTCTAATAAAAATGAAAAACTTTGAAAAAAATCCCAATAAATTGAATTATATTTATGTGCTCACACCAAAAGGAATTTCTGAAAAAGCTAAATTGACTATCAATTTTATGAAAAGAAAAATGAAAGAATATGATGAATTAAAAAAAGAAATGGAACAAAATGTGGATAGTAGCAAAAATTAAACCTAAAGAAATATCAATTTTTAAAGAACAAATAAAAGAAAAATTTAAAAAAGAAATCGAATTTTATGAACCAAAAGTTTTTTATAATTGCAATAATTCTAAGAAAATTAAAAAAATTTTAGGAAACTATATATTTTGTTTTAATAAAAATTTCAAAGACAACAACATCCTCGAATCTGCCAGTTACTTAAAAGGTTTAAGATATTTTTTAAGGGACTTCAAAAATTCGCAACGTAATATTATGAAATTTATAGATTTTTGCAAAAATCATGAAGACGAACGTGGTTTTTTAATTGAGGATTTTTTTAAAAAGATTGTAAGTGAGAAGGGAAAATTTCTTAATGGGCCTCTTGCAAATCTAGTTTTTGAAATAATAGAAAATAATAAGAATAATTTAGTTATAAATGTTGGTCAAAAAAAAATATTTTTGAAAAAAGACTCTAAGATATTTTATTTGCCTGCTTAACTACTATGAAAAGACATGCAGTGATTAAAATGCTTTATTTAGCAAAGTGCGGAGCATTGCTTAAAACATTTAAATAAAAAATTAAATGACGTATCTATTCAGCGTTTGGAAAACCCTTACTAGTCCACTTAGAGTAAAAAGTATAATATTGCTTATACTTATATTAATAAGCACTATACTTGAAGTTTTAGGAATTGGTTTAATTGTTCCTGTTGTATTATTTTTAATTGAGGATGATATTTACTCTAAATACCCGTCGTTATATATTATAGTAGATTATTTTTTCCTGAATCCAGATAAATTTGATTTTATTAAATTTGGTTTAATTATTCTTTTACTAGTCTATTTTTTAAAAAATTCTTTTTTAACTTTTTTTGCGTATTATGAAAGTAAATTTGTTCATGAGGTAAAATCATCTGTCTCAAATAGACTTTTTAAATATTACTTATATCAAGATCTTAGTTTTCATAATAAAGTAAATTCTGCACGTCTGATAAATAATCTTACAAAAGAAATTCCAGTCTTTTCAAATGCATTAATGCACATGCTTATTTTAATCACTGAGATTTTTGTTTTTTTCGGAATAGCTATTTTATTATTATATTTTCAACCAAAAGGATTTTTAATTGTGTCAGCTATTTCCTTTTCAGTTATTTGGATTTACAATTTTTTTACATCTGAAAAACTATCAATTTTAGGTGAGGAAAGACAAATAAATGACAGTTTAGTAATTCAAAAAATACAACAAGGAATTGGAGGATTACGAGAAATTAAAATATACAATAGAGAGTCTGGTTTTTTTAATTCATTTAAATCAAGTATTATACGAGTCTATAATATTGCTTGGTTGAGTGATTTTATTCATAAAACACCTAGGCTCTTATTAGAATTTGCATCAGTATTGTCTTTAGCAGCAATAGTTTTAATATTTATCAACTTTAATTTAGAGATAAACGATATCATAGTAATTCTAGGTTTATTTGCTTTAGCTGCAGCAAGAATATTGCCTAGTTTAAGTAGGATATATAATGCATTCCAGAGAATAAAATTTGGAAATGCTGCTACTATTTTAATAAGCAATGAATTAGCTAACGTAGAAGGAAAAACTAAAGATTATAATTTTACAAAAACAGGTTTTGACTCAGGGAAAAACATTGAATTTAACAAAAGTATTAAAATAGAAAATTTAAGCTTTAGTTACCAAAAAGAAACAAGCAATATTTTTAGCAATGTTAATTTTGAAATTAATAAAGGACAATCAGTAGGTATTAAAGGCTTTAGCGGTTCTGGAAAAAGTACATTAGCAGACATAATTTTGGGTTTGCTCGATCCTGCACAAGGGAAAATTTTAGTCGATAATAGGAATATAAAAGAAAATTTAATTTCTTGGCAAAGAAAAGCAAGTTACGTTCCCCAATCAGTTTTTTTGACAGACGACAAGCTTTCAAGAAATATAGCATTAGGTATCGAAGATAATAAAATTGATAAACAAAAGCTTAATCAAGCAATTGTTGCTTCTGAATTAGATACATTTGTTAATTCATTACCCCACGGAACAGATACAATTGTTGGAGAGAGAGGCTCTAGATTATCTGGGGGACAAATACAAAGAATAGGACTTGCAAGAGCTTTATATAATAATCCAGAGCTTTTAATTTTAGATGAAACTACAAACTCTTTAGACAAAGAAACTGAAAAAAAAATATTAGAAACTATAAAAAAATTAAAAAAAGACAAAACATTAATATTTATTTCACATGATAAAGAGTTATTAAAAAATTGTGATGTAGTTTTTGCATTAAAAGATAAAAAAATATTTCAAGAATAATTGTATTTCACAGCAATATGAAAACAAAAAATATAAAAAAAAAAAATTTAATTGTATTAGTTTCTCAACCTCTTAATAAGTTTAATTATTATAAATGGTCTTTTAACAAGAAACACAAAGGGTGGAATATAAAGTATTGGAATATTCTAAATATTGAAAATAAAAATTTAAATGAAAAATTTTCAAGTAAGGGACATGGAATTGTTAAAGATAAAAATTTTATTAATATTCGTAATTTATTTCATTTATACGAAGAATTCAAAAAATTACCAAAAAATTTTTTTTATATTAATCTATCAGTCCTTAAGTTCAAATCCAGTTTGACGGATAAATTTTTAAATTTAAAAGGAGGTATTTGTGTCCATTTTAAAATGAATATGTTACCGGAGCCTTCTATAACAAAAAAGCTAGGTATAAGATATATTTTAAAAAGTCCATATAAACTTTTATTATTAAAGAAAATTATCAATTATCCATTAATTAGAATATTTAACTTTATTCAACAAAAGTTTATTCTCGGTAAACCAAAAATTTATATTGCACCTAATGAAAACGCATTTCGTAAATATAAAAAAGAGAATCCTGATACAAAAATAGTTATGGCTCACAGTTATGATTACGAACAATATCTTCGAAATTTAAAACATAAAGTAAAAAATAAAAATTATGCAGTCTTTATAGATGATGATATTGATGGTCATTTTGAATTTTCGTTAATGGATAGAGGAAAAAATTTTGTTTATTCTAGTAATGAATATTGGTCAAAAGTCGAAAAATTTCTTTCTTTTGTTGAGTCAAAATTTAAAGTAAAAATTATTATTGCGGGTCACCACAGGAGAGATAAAAGAAAAATTCCTATAAATAGAAAGTTTATATTTAACAAAACAATAGATTTAGTTAGAAATTCTAAATTAGTTATTATGAGAGATAGTACTACCATCCACCAGGCAATTTTATACAAAAAACCAATTATACTGCTCAAGATTAAAGTAAATGAAAAAGGTGCAACAACAAATGAAGCGATTTCTCTACTTTCAAAATTGACTGGAGCAAATATTGTAAATTTAGAAAAATTTGATTATTCAAATAAGAATTTTAAATCAAATTCCTTTTTACAAGTGCAAGATTTTAAGTACGAAAAGTATAGAGATTATTATATAAAATCAAAAATGAGCCCCAATATTTCAGTTTGGAATACAGTATTGAATGAATTAAGAAAAGCTTAGTTAATAAAAAAATTTAAAATGAATATTTTAATAACAAACATTAGCCGCAGAGTATATCTTGTTGATTTTATTAGCGATATTAAAAAAATTTACAAAAATATAAAAATTCATTTAGCCGACAATGATGACTATACAGCAGCTTTTAGTTATAAAAAAATTTCAATTCATAAAATTCCTTTAGTATCTAAAAGTAGGAATACATATGTAAATTCAATCAAGAAAATAGTAATAAAAAATAAGATTCAATTAATTATTCCTTCATCAAAATATGATTTAGAAATTCTTTCATTACATAAAGAGAAGTTTAGAAAATTTAATTGTCATATATCAGTCTCATCAAACAAATTGGTTAAAAATCTTTTAGATAAAGAAGCAACTTATTTTTTATGCAAAAAATATAATATAAAGACTCCGCGTATTTATTCAAACATAAAGCAAATAAAAAATAAAGATTTAAAAAAAAAATATATTCAAAAAAAAAAATTTGGCCATACATCTATCGGAAATTTGATTATAAATAAAATTAACACTAATCACTTTAAAAAGAATTATATAATTCAAGATTTTATTGAAGGTAGAGAATTACATTTCGATATATTAAATGATTTTGAAGGAAATTATTTAGCGTCATGTGTAAAAAAGAAAATATCTATGAGATCAGGAGAAACAGATAAAGCAATAGCTATATATAGCAAAAAGTTGGAGGAACTATCGAAAAAAATATCAACATCTTTTAAACATGTAGGTAATTTAGATTGTGATGCAATAGAAACAAAAAACGGATCTATTTTCTTTTTAGATTTTAATCCAGTTTTTGGTGGTGGTTACCCATTCACACATTTATCAGGTTTTAATTTTATTAAAGCAATTATAGATTTAAGAAAAAATAAAAAAGTCCATTTACCCAAAAAACCTAAAATAAAAAAAATATCAAAAGGTATTAGTGCACACGTAATTAATTAAATTAATATGAATAACAAAACATTTATTATTGCTGAAGTTGGTCCAAACCACAATGGTTCATTTAAACTAGCACAAAAGATGATTCGTCAAATTGCTAAGACTGGAGTTGATGCAATAAAATTTCAACTAGCTGACCCTGATAAAGTTTACAGTTTAGATGCATTTAAAGCTAATTATCAAAAGAAAACAGATAAATCTAAATCGATAATTGAAATGAGTAAAAGAATTCAACTTAAAAAAGAAGATCATATTAAATTAGCGAAACTATGTAAAAAAAATAAGATTATTTATTTATGCTCTGCATTTGACATTGATAGTCTAGTTTTCTTAGACAAAAAAATAAAGGTACCTTTTTTTAAAATTCCCTCAGGAGAAATTAATTCTAGAGATATGAATCAATATATAGCAAAAAGAAAAAAAAAAATTTTACTTTCTACAGGCATGGCATCATACAAAGAAATAAAAGATACAATAAAAAATTTAAAAAAATTTGGAAATAATAAGATAACAATTATGCACTGTGTAAGTTCCTATCCTGCAGAGAAAAAACATTTAAATTTAAATATTATTGATGAAATAAGAGAAAGATTTAATTTAGAAGTGGGCTACTCAGATCATTCACTAGGGGAAGAAGCCGTTTTAACTGCTGTTGCTAAAGGGGCAAAAATCATAGAGAAACATGTAACAGTTTCTCGTAAATTGAATGGACCAGATCATAAATCGTCGATGACTATTCCAGAACTCAAAGATTTGGTAGGAAAAATTCGCACACTTGAACTAGTTCTAGGAACTAGAAAGAAAACTTTTTCTGCAAGTGAACAAAATGTAAAACGGGTTGCAAGAAAAAGTATAGTGAGTGCAAGGTATTTAAAAAAAAATACAATTATAAGAAAAAAAGATATTTTATTTAAAAGACCTGGCACCGGCATATCACCTAATGATTTGAATAAAATTTTAGGAAAAAAAACGATTAAAAATATAGGTGAAGATAAATTAATAAAACTTAAAGATATTAAGACATGAAAGTTGTAGCTATAATACCAGCACGGGCAGGATCTGTTAGACTACCAAAAAAAAATAGACGAAAACTTTTAGGAAAACCTTTAATTAATTGGACTATAGGTTTTGCAAAAAAATTAAAGTTTGTTAAAGACACTATTGTTTCTACTAACGATAAAGTTATTTTAAAAAAGATTTCAGATAACAAATCAATGAAAGTTTTTATTAGGCCTGAATATTTAGCTAAAAGATCAACAAATTTGATTGACGCGGTTATATATGACGTAATCAAGTATGAAAAAATTTTTAGTAGAATTGATGCTGTACTATTGTTACAGCCAACATCTCCGATAAGAAGTACTAAAGAAATTTTACGCGGATTTAAAAAATTTAAATATTTTAATAGAAAAAAATCTATAATAAGTGTTTCACAAACCAATCAATCTAATAAAAGATATTTTGAGATTAAGAGTGGTAACTTATTTTTGACAAAAAAAAGAAAAAAAAATAATTATTATCAAGTAAATGGAAATTTTTTTTTCGCAACACCATCTTTTTTGAAAAAGTATAAATCTTTCTATTACAAAGAAAAAACTTTTCCAGTAATTATAAAGAATAAACCAATGTCTATCGATATTGACACTTTAAAAGATTTCAAAAAAGTTGAAAAATTTTTAGATTTAAGATGAGAAAGAAAAAAATTTCAGTAATTGGATTAGGTTTTGTTGGTTTGCCCACAGCATGTATACTTGCTGACTCCAAAAATAACAATTCAGAATTTAATTTTAATGTGAATGGTATTGATAAAGATATTGATAAAATAAGACAATTGAAGATAAATACAAAATTGGTTTACGAAGATGATAGATTAAATAAGATAGTTAAAAAAGTTATAAAAGCTAAAAGAGTAAATTTTACCAATAAAATTGAAAGTGTATCTACAACCGATATTATTTTAATTTGTATAAGTTTTGATTTTAATAAAAGGAACTATTTTCAAAGATTAAGAAATTTAAAAGAATTATTTTATAAAATTGGAAATAATGTAAAAAAAAAAACTTTGATTTTAGTTGAAACTACTTTACCTCCAGGAACTTGCGACAATATAATAATTCCTGCGCTTAAAAAAATTTTAAAAAAAAGGGGAATGAAAATTTCGGATATATTTTTTGGTTATTCTTTTGAAAGAGTAATGCCGGGAAATAAATATTTTGATTCTATCATTAATAATTACAGATGTTATTCTGGAATGAATACTGAGTCAAAATTTCAATGTAGAAATTTTTTAAAGAAATATATAAATTTTAAAAAATACAACCTCCACGAATTTAAAAAATTGATAGATTGTGAGTCCGCAAAAATACTTGAAAATTCATTTAGAGCCGTAAACATAGCTTTTATAGATGAGTGGACAAAGTTTTCATTCAATACAAATATAAATCTAAACAATATTATTGATGCAATACAATTACGAAAAACTCATAAAAATATTATGAGGCCAGGATTAGGAGTTGGTGGATATTGTTTAACAAAGGATCCAGATTTTGTGAATATATCAAGCAATCTTTATTATAAAGATAAATTTAATTTTCCAATTACAAATATGTCGTTAAAAATTAACAAGAATATGGTTATTTCTTCCTTACAATTTATTAAAAAAAGAATAAAAAGTATGAAAAACAAGAAAATACTTTTATTAGGAGCTTCATATAAACAAGATGTCTCAGATATAAGAAGCAGCCCATCAATTACACTTTCAAAATATTTAAAAAAGCAAAAAGCAAAATTATATTTTCACGATCCATTAACTAATAAAGATGATAACAAAGAATATGGAATTAGTAATATATTACCAAATTTCAAGTCTTTTGATGTTATTTTATTTTGTGTAAAGCATAATCGTTATAAAAATTTAAATTTATCAAAATTATCAAAAAGACCATTATATTTTGATTTAAATTGTGTTCTTAGCAAAATTCAAATTAAAAAAATGATTAAAAAAAAATACAAATTGGAGATTTTAGGTGGACAATAGAAGATCTATATTGATCACGGGCGGCGCAGGTTTTATTGGTTTTGCGCTTGCAAAAAATTTATCTAAAGATAATAGAAACAAAATATATATTATTGATAATTTATCAAGAGGCAATCTAGATAAAGAATTAAAGGAATTAATTAGATACAAAAATATTAAGTTTTTGAAAGCAGATCTAACAAAAGAAATTAGATTTAAGTTTAAAGATTTAACTCATATTTTTCATTTAGCGGGATCAGTAGGGGTAAAAAATATAAATAAAGATTCATTTGGATCATTTTTAAACAACGTGGAAACTTTAAAAAATATTATTAAAATTTGTCAAAATGCGAATAGAAAAATTAAATTTGTATTATTTTCAACAAGTGAGGTTTATTCCAATTTGATAAAAAATAATAAAGTCAAATTTCCAATAAAAGAAACTAACAATATTATAATTGAAAACAATATCATAAAGCGTGATGCTTATTTCTTATCAAAAATATTTAATGAAAAGATTATACAACTATCAAATATAAAATATTTGATATTAAGACCTCATAATATTTATGGACCAAGAATGGGATTTAGCCATGTAATTCCGGAACTAATAAAAAAATTTTCCTTAGAAAAGAATAAAAAGAAATTAAATACGATTGTTTTCTCACCTAACCATAAAAGAGCCTTTTGCTATATAGATGATGCAATCGCTCAGATCAAAAAATTAACTTTTACAAAAAGGTCTGACAATAAAATATTCAACATAGGAAATATGGAAAAAGAAATAACAATGTTTAATCTAGCGATAAAATTAAAAAATTTGATTTATGTAAAATCAAAAATAAAAAAAGGAAAAGTTACCTTAGGATCACCTAGCAGAAGAATACCTGACATGAATAATACTTTAAAAGTTACTAAAGTTAAAAAATTTACCTCTTTAAATGATGGTTTAAAAAAAACTGTAAACTGGTATTTAAAAAACAAATGAGAAAAATAATAGTTTTATCGGTAGGTAGATCTGATTATGATAGATATTATCCTATTATAAAAAAGTTAAATGATAATTCAAAAATTGATTTATACCTTTATTTAACAAAAGCTCATCAAAGTAAAATTTTTGGAAAAACTATCAATTTTGTTGATAAGAGATTTAAGATTTTAAAAAAAAAAATTGAACCAAAAAAAATTTTTAATTATGATACAAAGAAAGAGATTACAAAAAATTTTTCAGAAGATTTAATTAATTTGTCAGATCAAATAAAATCAAAAAATCCTGATTTTTTAATTGTTTTGGGTGATAGATATGAGATGCTATTAGGGCCTGTAGCTGCAACTCCTTATAATGTTCCAGTAATTCATTTTTATGGCGGAGCAGTTACCGAGGGAGCAATTGATGAGTTAATTAGACATTCAATAACGAAAATGAGTCATTATCATTTTGTAGCACTAGATACTTACAAAAAAAGATTAATTCAACTTGGAGAAGAAGAGTGGAGGGTAAAAAAAATTGGTATTCATGAATTAAACTATCTTAAAAAAATAAAAAAATTCAATAAAATGGAATTATCTAAAAAATTTAATTTCAATTTTGTTGATCCTTATTTGCTTGTGACGTACCACCCAGTAACTTTAGAACTTAAAAATTTAAATTATCAATTAAAATCTTTAGCGTACGCACTTAAAAGAACCAAATTAAATGTTATTTTTACATATCCAAATGCTGACCCTGGATATGATAAGATTATTAGATTTATTAAAAAAAATTTTAAAGATAAAAACAAATATAAAATTTTCAAAAATGCAGGATTAAATATTTACTCTAGTTTAATGAAAAATTCCCACGCATTGATAGGAAATTCCTCAAGCGGTATAGTTGAAGCAGCATCTTTTAAAAGACCTGTAGTCAATATCGGAACAAGACAAAATGGCAAATTTATTCCAAAAAATGTTGTAAACTCAAATTATCACACGAAAGATATATTGAGAGGTATTAATATTGCTTTAAGTAAAAAATTTAACGCAAAAATAAAAAATTTAACAAATCCCTATGAAAGTAATACAAGTGTAAATCAAATCGTAAAAATGATTTTAAAATTAAAGATAAACGATAAATTGTTACGAAAAAAATTTAAGAATATAATATGAGACAGTATTTATTACATTTTAACAAGAACATTAAAGAGTCTTTGCTTCAATTAGAGCAGAATAATGAAAAGTGCTTGCTTGTTGTTGACTCAAACAACGTGCTAAAAGGCACTTTGACAGATGGTGATATTAGAAGAGCACTACTAAGAGGTGCAGATATTAATTCTAAGATAAAAAAATATATAAAAAGAAAGCCATATTATATAAAAGTTAAAAATTTTAATGAATTTGGTGAAAATGTTCAGGAAAAAAAAACACTGAGTCTTATTAAAAAGATTAAAGATTACAACATTGATATTATACCTTTAATTGATAAATTTAATAAAGTTAAAGATATTATATTTGTAAAAGATTTTAATAAATTTTCTTTCAGCAAGAAAAAATTTGAAAATATATCTACATTAATTATGGCTGGAGGAAAGGGCACTCGGTTAAAACCATTTACAAACTATTTTCCTAAACCTCTAACTCCAGTCGAAGACAAAACTGCGACTGAATATATAATAAATTCTTTTTCTAATTATGGAGTTAAAAAGTTTTATATAAGTCTTAATTATAAAAAAAATTTAATTAAATCATATTTAAAAGAAAACAAAATTGAAAATTTACATTTTTTAGAAGAAAAGAAGGTATTAGGCACTGCGGGTGCGTTAAGCATGTTAAAAGGGAAAGTAAAAAATGATTTTTTTGTTATCAATTGCGATACAATAGTTTCAATCAATCTCGAAAAATTTTATGATTATCATAAAAAAAATAACTATAAAATCTCTTTAGTTGCAGCTACAAAAAATTTTCAACTTTCTTACGGCTCATGTGAAATTAATAGAAACGGTCAATTAAAGAAAATTCTAGAAAAGCCAAAAATGAATTATCTAGTGAATGTTGGTTTATATTTATTTAAGCCTGAAATTATAAATTTGGTTGCTAAAAATAAATTTTTAGAGATGGATGTTTTAATAAAGAAGGTTAAGCAAAAAGGTGGAAAGATTGGAATATTCCCAATTAGTGAAGATAATTGGCGAGATATTGGTCAACCTTAGAATTTTATCTAATAATTAAAAATTTCAGTAGTTTAGATTAACATAATGTCAAAAAATTATTTTAAAAATTTTTATCATGGAGTTGTATTTCATCTGTTCCACGATGAATTGAGACACAAAAAAGCGCATGGTTCTTTGTCGAAAGATAATTTTAAAGAAATTATAGAGATAATTGGTCGAGAAAATATTTTAGATGCTGAAATATTTTATCAAAAACTTTTAGAAGATAAACTAAAAGATAATCATGTATGTTTTACTTTTGATGATGCGCATAAATCTGCAATTGATATTGCTTTACCTGTTTTGGAAGATTATAAGATTAAAAGTTTTTTTTACGTTTATTCATCAGTATTAGAGGGTAATCCTGATAACCTCGAAATCTTTAGATTTTTCAGAACAAACTATTTTAAAGATATTAATGATTTTTACAATTTATTCTACAAAACTCTAAATGAAAATCTTGATTTGTTTTTCAAGAAAAAAGAAAATATTATTTTGGAAAAAAAGAAGAGATATCCATTTTACTCAATAGAAGACATAAAATTTAGATTGGTCAGATCTGACTTTTTTAAAGAAAAAAAAGATTTTGAAAAGATTATGTTTAGACTTATGGAAAATAAAAAATTTAAGATTGAAGATAATTTATCTACTTTATTTATGAATTCAGATGATATAATTTTATTAGAAAACCTTGGCCATAAAATTGGACTTCATTCTCATACTCATCCGATAAAGATCGAAAATCTTTCTTACAATGATCAATTAAACGAATATATTAAAAATAGAGATATTTTATCAAAAACTATAAAAAAACCTGTAGATTATATTAAAACAGCGTCCCACCCTTGTGGAAGTTATAATGAGAATTCATTAAAAGTATTGCAAAAATTAGGAATTAAACTTGCTTTTAAAGATAGCATGTTAATTGAGAAAGAAAAAAAAATGAAAAAAATTAACAATTCAAAACTTGAGATAGCAAGAATTGATCCTTTCGATATTATAAATAATAGATAATATGAATTATGAAAATTACTTTGTTCACAGCTAACAGATTTCGGCATAACTACTTAATAAATCTTCTTTCAGGTATTTGTAGTAAACTATTTGTTGTTCAGGAGTGCGGTACTATTTTTCCAGGTGAAGTACCAGGTTACTATCCTACTACACAAATAATGAGTAAATATTTTAAAGAAGTAAATGCAGCTCAAAAAAAATTTTTTGGCAATTGTTATATCGATTCAAAAAATAATACCAATATTTTACCTATTCTGTCTGGAGATTTAAATAAATGTTCTCTAGAATTCTTATCGGATTTTTTAGAAAGCGAATTATATATAATTTTTGGAAGCAGTTATATTAAAGGTGATTTAATAGAACTTCTTATTAAAAAAAAAGCAATTAATATTCATATGGGTATTTCCCCATATTACCGAGGTAACGACTGTAATTTTTGGGCGTTGCACGATGAAAATCCTCACTTAGTTGGATCAACAATACATTTAATCTCTAAAGGCTTAGATAATGGTGAAATTTTATATCATGCAATGCCAGATCAAAATGCTATCAACCCGTTTGAATACACAATGTCTTCAGTTAAATCAGCGTTTCACTCTCTTATAGAAAGAATAAAAGATAAATCTATCTTAAAAATAAAAAGTATTCCTGCTGATAGATCTAAGGAGATAAGATATTCAAAAAAAATAGACTTTAACGAAGAGTCAATTAAAAATTATTTTAATAAAAAAATAGACTTAAAAGTAAAAAAATTCGATAATAATATGTTAAAAGACCCTTTCTTTTTGAAAAATTAACAAAGCAAATAAAATTTTAAGATTCAAAATGACTACAAATAAAAAAAATTTTAATAAGATAATTTCAAAATTAGATAGATTTTTTGCGAATAAAAGTAAAAGACTTCATGATCCTGTTTTCTTCGGTAATGAAAAAAAATATTTAATAAATTGTATCAATACAGGTTTCGTTTCATCAGTGGGAAAATTTGTTAGTAAGTTTGAGAATCAAATTTGTAAAATAACAAAAAGCAAATACTCAATTGCTACATCTTCCGGTACTTCTGCTCTTCATATGGTATTACATAATTTTGGAATAGGTAAAAAAGATGAGGTTTTACTTCCAAGTTTTACTTATGTTGCTACGGCTAACGCTGTAAAATACTGCAATGCAACACCAAATTTTGTTGATATTGAAAAAAATAGTCTAGGCGTTTGTCCAGAAAAATTAGAAATTTATTTAAAGAAAATAGTGGTCAAAAGAGGCAACAAGTCGGTCAATAGATTTTCAAAAAAAACATTAAAAGCACTTATTGTAGTACACGTTTACGGCATTCCCTGTAAAATTGATGATATAAAAAAGGTATGTAAAAAATTTAATCTAATTTTAATCGAAGATGCCGCAGAAGCTGTGGGTTCATTTTATAATGGCAGACATCTTGGAACATTTGGAGATATAGGCATTCTAAGTTTTAATGGAAATAAAGCCATAACCACAGGAGCAGGTGGTTCAATAATTACAAATCAAGGAAAAATTGCAGCTAAATTAAAACATTTATCAACTCATGCAAAATTAAAAAAAAGATATGATCATTTGCATGATTATATTGGTTTTAATTATAGAATGAACAATTTATCAGCTGCTGTTGGTTGTGCGCAAATTGAAAATATTAAAAAAATTTTAATTGCAAAAAGAAATAACTATAAAATTTATAGCAGATTATTTAAGGATACTAAAGAAATTGAAATAATCAAAGAACCGCCAAACTCTAAAATTAATTATTGGCTGATTATAGCAATTTTTTCTAATAAGAAGATCAGAGATAAATTTGTTAATCTGTTAAACAAAAAAGGTTATGGTATAAGATACACTTGGAGACCTTTACATACACTTAAAATTTTTAAAGATTGTCCTGCTGATAAATTGAATAATTCTTTGGATATCTTTAACAAAACAATAAATTTACCTAGCAGTCCCTCTTTGAGTTTAAAAAAAAATAAATATTAATGAGAATAATTGGAAGACTAGATATTAAAGGTCCAAACCTTATTAAAGCCATAAACCTAGAAGGTTTGAGAATAGTGGGAAACCCGAATGATTTTGCTGTTGAGTATTATAAAAATGGAGCTGATGAACTTATATTTATGGATATTGTTGCTAGTCTCTATAATAGGAATAGTTTGCATGATATTATTAAATTAGCTAGTAAAAATATTTTTATACCTTTTACAGTTGGAGGAGGAATAAGATCATTAGACGATGCATTAAAAATATTCGACTCTGGGGCAGATAAAATTTCAATTAATACTAGGGCCGTACAGGAACCAGAATTAATCAACACACTTTCTAAAAGATTTGGCTCACAAGCAATAGTTTTATCAATTGAAGCTAAAAAAATTTCAGAAAATAAGTGGGAGGCATATGTAGAGTCTGGTAGAGAAAAAACTAATTTAGACGTTTTAAATTGGGCAAAAAAAGCTACAGATCTTGGTGCAGGAGAAATTTTGCTTACCTCTGTTGATAAAGAGGGAACATGTAAAGGATTTGATACTGATCTTATTTACTCAGTTTCTAATGCGGTAAATATACCTATAATTGCAAGCGGAGGATTTGGAGATAAAAAAGATTTAAAAGCAGCAGAAGAATCTGGAGCTGATGCCATAGCTATCGCTCACATGTTGCACTACAAAAAGTTGAGCATAAAAGATGTTAGAAAGTATGCAATTGATAACGAAGTGAAGGTAAGAAAATTCAATCAATGATTTTAATTTTAGATTACGGTTGTGGAAATATATTAAGCTTAAAAAGAGCACTTGATGAAATTGGTGTAGAAAGCTTAGTATCAAATGAAAAAAAAAAAATTTTAGAATCAGAATTAATTATTCTACCAGGTGTAGGTGCTTTTGAAAATGCTATAGAGTTATTAAAAAAACATGGTTTGTTCGATATAATTCTTGATGAAGTTTCAAAAAAAAAACCACTGATTGGAATTTGTCTTGGAATGCAAATGCTTTTTTCAAAAAGTTTTGAAATGGGAGAGCATATCGGATTAAATATAATTGAGGGAAATATTGAACAGATAGATAAAAAAAGTAAAAAAAAAAAAATGTAAAATTCCACATATAAGCTGGAATGAAATCTTTTTTGAAAATAAAGAAAATTTAAATAAAGAATTAGTGGAGTTAAATCAAAGAAGTTTTTACTTTGTACACTCTTTTATGGCTTTTCCTCTTCATAAAGAGAATATTATAGCAAAGTGTAAGTATTATGATATAGACGTTCCTGCTATAGTAAAAAAAAATAATATAGTTGGATTTCAATTTCATCCAGAAAAAAGCGGAATGAATGGTCTTAAACTACTAAAATTTACTATCAAAGATCTTTTAAAAAAATGAATAAATTACCAAATGAAAAAGTAATTTTCTGCTCAAAATGTGTTGAGTCTAACCAAAGATATGTGAGTTCTATTCAGCATCAAGATGCAAAAGAAACTTATAAAAACCGAACTTCATTTAAAGATACAAGCAATGTTTGTTCTGCGTGCTCATATTTTGAAAAGAAAAAAAAAATTGATTGGAACTTAAGAGAGAAAAAATTGAGAGAAATCTGCGATAAATTTCGAAAAAATGATGGTAGTTATGATATTTTGATACCTGGAAGTGGAGGAAAAGATAGTTCTTGGGTTTCACATATTATGAAGTCAAAATATAAAATGAATCCCTTGACAGTTACTTGGGCCCCCCACATGTATACAGACATTGGATGGCAAAACTTTCAAAATTGGATTAGCAGTGGATTTGATAATATTCTCTTCACTCCAAACCCTAAAGTTCACAAGATTCTAACAAGACTGGCATTTGAAAATTTATTACATCCTTTCCAACCATTTGCTTTGGGGCAACTTTATTGGCCTGTTAAAATTGCAATACAATACGGTATCAAATTTATAATGTATGGTGATGCCCAAGCAGAAAAGGCTGGTGATGAAGATTTGTGGCAGGGAGGAGCATCTATAAATCCTAAGGTTTTTACTTACAAAAAAAAAGAAGATTTATTTTTTGGTGGGATAAATTACTTTGACTTGAAAAAATATGGAATTTCTGAACATGATATGAAGCCCTATATGCCTATTCCTGAAAATGAGTTTAAAAATGCTAATATTGAAAATTTAGTTTTACCCTATTTTGAAAATCAAAACCCTCATACAAATTATTATTTAGCTGCAGAAAAAAGTAATTTTAAACCTAGAGAACAAAGATCTGATGGCACATATTCAAAATATACTTCTATAGATGATAAAATTGATGATTTACATCATTACACATGGTTTATTAAAACAGGTAGGGGTCGTTGTACTGATGACGCAGCCTTAGAGGTAAGAAATGAAATCATCGACCGCGATGAAGCAGTAGCTTTAGTTAAAAAATACGATGGAGAATATCCAAAAACATTTTTAAAAGAAAATTTAGAATATTTAAATTTAACGCAGGAAAAATTTGATGAGATAATTGACAGATTTAGACCCAAACATCTTTGGGAAAAAAAGGGTGAAGAATGGTTTTTAAAAGCGGCAGTTTGGAAAAATGAAAATTAAAAAATTAGGACTAGTTGGTTTCAAGAAAAAAGAGATAAATTTTTTTAAAAAAAAATTTAAGAAATTTGATTTTATAGATATTACTGATAAGAATTTTTTTAAATCAAGTTCATTAGACATAAATGCATTAGTAGTTTTATATGAATGGCCTGTTAAAAATACTTTGTCATCATTTTTAAGTCAAAAGTATCAAAAATTTAAGAATCTTGATTGGTTACATTTATCTAGAGCTGGAATTGATGAATGTTTACCATATATGAAAAATTACAATTTTACATTTACATCAGGTAAAAAAATACAAGGCCCAAATGTTTCTGAACATTGCTTGGCGTTATTATTAGTTCTTACCAGAGGATTATTGTCATTAGATAGAAATAAATATTTTTTAAGACCAACTGAAATTAAAGATAAAAAAATTTTAATTACAGGTTTTGGTGGGATCGGGTCAGAAATTGCAAAAAAATTATTTGCTTTTGGTGCCAAGATAGACTCAGTCAATGACACCAAAGTTACCAGTAAATATATAAAAAAAAACTATAAACTAGCAAATTTGAAAAAAATTATTAAAAATTATGAAGTTGTAATAAACGCTTTACCCTTGACCTCAAAAACAAAAAATTTATTTGATAAAAATATATTTGATAGAATGAATAAAAAATGTTTTTTTTTAAATATTTCAAGAGATCAAACTATCAAAATGAGTGATTTAAAAAAAGTTGTTAAAGAAAAAAAATTTTTAGGAGTTGGAATTGATAATACAGGGTCTTTTAAGATGAATAAAAAGATTATCTACGATTCTAAAAGCAATTTTGTTTTGACAGATCATCAAGCAGGCATATCAACAAATTTAGACAGAAGAAAAAAACTGATATTTGAAAACTTGAAAAATTATTATTTAAAAAAGAAAATGAATTTTTTAGTGTCAAAAAAAAGAGAATACTAAATGAAAATTTCAAAAAAAACTAAAAATTCTTATGAGTCTACTTACAAAGATGGTTACGACAAAGGCTATCCAAGTATAGAATTAGTAAGATTAGAAAAATTATTTTTTAATCAAAAAAAAGGAAAAACCTTAGATTTTGGATGTGGTCCTGGTACAAATGGTTTACATCTATTAAAAAAAGGTTATCACGTGACTTTTTGCGATATCTCGGATAGTGCCTTAAAAAAAGTTAAACAAAAAATTAAATTTAACAAGATAAAAAAAAATTACAAAATCGTTAATTTGTCTAAAAATCAAAATTACTTTTCAAATAAAAGATCTCTTTTTGACTATGTAATATGTTTTTCTGTTTTTAATAATCTTGGGACAAAAGATAATGCAATTAAGTATGTAAAATTATTTAATAAAATTTTGAAAAAAGAGGGAAAACTAATCATTGACTCAAATTTAGAAGGCAAAAACAATTATAAATTGATTGATAAAAAAAGAAGTATTTATACCACACACCCAGACAATGATTATGGACTTCAAATGTATTTTCCTAATAGAAAAAGTTTTATAAAGATAATAAAGAATAATGGATTTGAGATTAAAGATGTAGGAAAGGCGATGTTTAAAATTTTTAATACATTTGAAAATGAAGTAATTATTTCTGCTATAAAAAAATAAAATGAAAAAAATAGATGTTTCAAAAAAATATAACTTACCGGAAAAAGTTATTTTTTGTAAAAAGTGTGTAATATCAAATCAAAGACCAAGAATCGTTTTTGATAAAGAGGGTATATGTAGTGCTTGTAGATATTTTGAATATAAAGAAAAAATTGACTTTAAAAAAAGAGAAGAAGAATTAATACAACTTCTTGATAAACATAGAAGCAAAAATTCCAAATACGATTGTGTAGTGCCCTCATCTGGAGGAAAAGACTCAGCTTATGTTGCACATGAATTAAAACACAAATATGGAATGAATCCTCTTACTGTGACTTGGTCACCATTAAGATACACAGAGATAGGGTGGAAAAACATTAACAGTTTTAATGATAGTGGTTTTGATATTATTTTAGGCATGCCCAAGGGAGATGTAAAAAAAAAATTAGCTAAAATAGCAATGATTGAAATGGGCGATCCATTTCAAGGGTTCATTTATGGTCAAGTCTTATTCCCAGTTACAATTGCACTTAAATATGGAATTAGTTTAATCTTTAGAGGAGAGAATGCCGAAGCTGAGTATGGAGGGTCACCCGAAAGTTGGAATAAAAAATATTTGACAATGGAAGAATTTAAAAAAGTTTACTTTTCGAATTATACATTAGATTTCTGGCTCAATAAAGGGTTTTCAAAAGAAGAATTAAGTTTCTTTTATTCAGCAGAAGAAAAAGATTTTGAAAATAAGATTTGCGACTCTTATTTTTATGGTTACTTCAGAAATTGGTCCAACCATAGTAATTTTTATTATGCGACTAAAAATACTGGTTTCCAACCTAACACTAGAAGAACAGAAGGAACATACACAAAGTATTCATCAATTGATGATAAAATGGATCCATTCCATCAATGGTTTGCTTTATTAAAATTTGGACATGGAAGATGTACAGCTAATGCCGCAAGAGAAGTAAGAGAAGGATTTATTACTCGTGATGAAGCGGTTGCCCTAGTACATAAATACGATACTGAATTTCCTAGTTTATATTTTAAGGAATTTTTAGAATTTGCAAATTTATCAGAAGATGAATTTTGGGATATTGCCGAAGCTTGGAGAAATCATAATTTGTGGACAAAAAAAAATAATGATTGGGTTAAAAAATATCCTGTAAAATGAAAATTATTTTAAAGATTATTAATATAATTTTTTATCAAAGAAAAGAAAATTTATATTATTTAATTGATAATAAAAAAAAAATAAAAAAATTTATAAAAAAGAATAAATTTTCTAAAAATTATTCAGTCATACTTATTAATCTAAAAAAAATATCAATTTTAGAAAGTATCTATATATATTTTCGATTAATTTTGAAATATAAAATTTTTAAAAATTTTTTAATTTTCTTTGATTTAAAAAAAGAAATAATTGCTCAAAATTTTATTCCAGATTGGCCTAATTATAAATCTAATAATAATAAAAAAAATTTATTTTTTTGGATTAAAAGATTTTCTTTAAATTTTTTTTATTATAAAAATATAAATTTTATTGCAATTAAACTTAAATGAGCACTCTTATAAGTTTTAATAAAGATAGAAAAATCGGGGTACTGTATCTTCCTCAAAAAAAAATTATAAGAAAATTCTCTTTAGATAAAAATAAAAATAAGCTTATAAATAATGAGCATGAAGGAATAAAATGGTATTACCAAAGATGTTCTAAAAAGAAGAACAAATTAACTAAAAGAGAGAATGATTTTTTGGACATCGATATCATTAAAGGTGAGCAAATAAAGTTTTGGGATAAATTAAGTAATAATTATCATTTAGTTGAAAGAGTAATTTCTCATTACAATGAAGTTTGGCCTAAAAATAAATTTGTGCCTTGTCATGGCGATCTTACTTTTTCAAATATTATTTTTAAAAATAATGGAGAAGTAAGAATAATTGATTGGGAAAACTATGTTAAAAATAAAATGAATTGGGGATATGATTTAGCATATTTTTTGATTTCAACAGTTGCTTTACCAAGCATATACCATAATGAAAAAGCAATAATAAATAAAGAATTAGATTTATTATTAGAATTTTGGAAAAAAGTATTTAAAAATAAAGATTGTCCTTTTTTAAAACGCCCGGTTAACTTTTTAAAAAAAAATTATGGAAAAACGTTTTTGCTAAGAAGTAAAAATAATTACTACCCAAACTTATTATCTAGCTTAAAAATTAAACAAATTAACGAAACATTAAACAACAAAAATTAACTTATGATACAAATGAATAAGATTTGTATACTTATTAATTGGGTAAGAGAAATCGACATCTATGATGAATTACTTCAAAATTTACCTAAGGATAAAGTTGATATTATTATTAATGATTTAAATACTTTTGAAAAAGAAAGACAAGGCAACTCTTTAGAAATAGAAAAAAACCTAGTTCTAAAAAAAAAAAAATTTATTTATCTAAAAGAAATTTTAAAAAAAAAAAAATATAAAATAATAATTAGTTCTGGTTTTGCACATTCTTCAACAATTACAATTTATTCTATCTTTAAATATGTTTTTGGAAGAACAGTTGGACATCTTATGGATTTAACTGGTGTATCGTCTTTTTTTATGAAAATTTTTAATAGACCTTTTAATGCTGGTGGTAAATATAGTCGAATTGGAACATATGCCTCTTACCCAGAAAAAATAATAGGTGAAAAATCAATAAGATACCCGACAGGAATGGATTTGAATTTAAAACTTTACCCTCATGAAAGCTTAAGAAAAAATTTTGATATATTTTTTACACATAGTTTGATGGAGACAAATTTAATAAAGAAAAAATTTGATAATAAAATTTGTAAGAATATAGGTTATCCTAGATATAATCATTTAAATGATAGACAAGAAATTTTAAAAAAAATCAAAAGAGAGTTTTTGCTTGATGAAAATAAGAAAATTATCTATTGGACTCCAACACATATTTATCATCGCGGTGAAACATCTAAAAATTTAATACCGTGGATAGATAAAGTCGCTGAACTTAATGATAAATTTAATATAATTATTAGACCTCATCCAAAACTTCTTAATTATGATAAAGGTATAATTAACATACTTAAAGAAAAAAATTTTTTTATTGACTTAGTACCTGATAGAAAAATTGGAGATTTATTTACAGCTGCCGATTTAATATTTTGTGATTATGGTGAAACACCTTTCAGTGCTTTGTTTTTAGAAAGACCTCTAATACTTCTTAACATGGATAAAAATTTCCATTTTATTAAGGAATTAAATATCAACCTATCCTTGGATTTGAAATTAAGACAAGATTTAATTAATTTTGATACTAATATTGATATAGCAGATTTTAAAAAAGATATTTCAAATGCACTTAAATTAGATTATATCCAGAAAACCATCAGAATAAAAAATTTATATTTTGGAAATAAACAAGATTATATTTCAACAAAAGATATTTCTAAATTCATTTTAGGTCTTTTAAATTAAATGTTATTTTTGCCTTTAAAATTTAATAAAAAAATATTGGGTAAATTTGATTAATATTTAAGTATTTATTGACTTTTATCCACCTATTCATATAAGAAACATATAACTAAAAATAATACTTAAATGAAAGAACTTGTAAATAAAGATTGTATTGAATCACTCCAAAAACCTGGCGCTCCGATAATTATTGTTGCAGCTGTAAAAGAGGCTGAAGCTATAGCTTATGCTTGTAAAGATTTTAATATTAATGTTCTAGCTTTTTGTGACAGTGAAAAAAGGAAGTCTGATGAAACTTTTTGTGGGTTAAAAGTAATTCATACTCCAACTTTACCTAAAAAATATTCTAATGCTAGATTTATAATAGCTACTCAACAAATACAAGACGTTGTAGAGCAGTTATCAGGTTTAGGATATAAAGAATTTTATTCAGCTTTAGAATTGATGAATAAATATGAATTAAAAAAACATAAACATATGATCTCACAACCTTATATGGAGACACGACTTGAAGTGTACAAAAAAAGTCATGAAGTTTATTTTGATAAAGATAAAACTTACATGCGAAGTGTTGATGTAATGATTACTACTAGGTGTTCTCTTAAATGTGTAAGTTGTTCAAATCTAATGCAATATTATGTAGATCCAAAAAATAGTGAGCACGATAACACTCTTCAAGCATTAGAAATTCTTAATCAAAATGTTGATCATATTTCTGAATTTCGAGTTATTGGTGGTGAACCTCTTATGAATAAGGGCTGGGATAAGATAGTAGAGGGTATTATAAACAAAAATCCTGAGAGGAAAGTATTTGTGTATACAAATGGTACTATTGCTCCTAAAGATGAAAAACTTGAACCTTTTAAAAATAATAAAAGTATTAACTTCGTAATCACTGAATACGGTAAACTTTCAAGAAATTTGAACAAGCTACACGACCAATTAAATAAATTTGATATAAATTATTCGTCTACTTTAGCAGATAACTGGGTTGATTGTAGTACAATTAAACATCACAAAAGAACTGTCGCTCAAAATACAGAGGTATTCAAACAATGTTGTGTTAAATATCTTTATACTTTATTAGATGGAAAATTATATCGATGTCCTTTTATAGCCAATGCAGCTAAATTAAATGCAATTCCTGATAATCCAGCTGACTATGTTGATCTTTTTGCAAAACCCGAATTAGTGAATAAACAAATTAAAAGACTTGTAAGAGCTACAAATTTTTTTCCTGGCTGTGATTTTTGTGTTGGAAGACCATATGATCCTTCAAGTAAACTGGGATACGACGGTACTGGTATAGTAAAAGCAGGGGTGCAAACTCAAAAACCATTACCTTATAAAATTCATAACTAATTAAAATCAAATCAAATTTAGATGTCACAAACAGTTAGAATAAGTGTGATTATTCCATTTTATAATGCACAGGAGCATATCATCAAATGTCTCGAAAATGTTTTAAAACAAAATTTTAAAGAAAATTTTGAAATTATAATGATCGATGATGCTTCTGAAGATAATAGTTTAGATTTAATAAAAAGTTTTAAAGAATCTAACATATTTACTTATTCATTGTCTAAAAATTCTGGTCCATCTGCTGCACGAAACCTAGGATTAAAAAAAGCTAAAGGAGACTATATTTTCTTTTTAGATATTGACGATACTATTGAGCAGAATGCTTTAAAAACTTTATACGATGTTTTAAATGAAAAAAATTATGATCTAATATTTAGTGATAAAAAATGGGTTGAAAACTCAAAAAATCTTAGAAAAAATATTTTTGATTATCCGTCAGATCAAGAGTTTAAAAATTCAGATTTTAATGAGATTTTACTTAATCGTTTTAATGATCCAATATCAACTGGCAAGTTTTTTGGTTTAACTGGACGTTTAATTAAGAGATCAATAATTGTTAAAAACAAAATTTTTTTTGAGGAAAATTTAAGATATTTGGAGGATGATACTTTCATGTGGGATATTTTGGCTAATATTAAAAGTGCAAAATATGTTCACGCACAACTTTATTCTTATTATGTTTATCCAAATGTTAATACAGCCTTATCAGAAGGCATTAACAAAGGTTTCCCTGTAAATAATTTTAAAATAGTTAGAGAGCATATTCAAGCTAGTTTAAAAAAAAGACAGTTCTCTGAAAAAGATATAACAATTGTTAGCGATCAAGGTTTTATTTTTTTTATAATAAGTGCTCTTATATCTTATAGCAGGTCAATAATTCAAGGCAAGGTAGATTTAAAAGATGGAAAAAAAATGCGAAAAAAAATGATAAGAGAAATATTGACAGACCCAGAAGTATCTAAAGCAATTAAAAGTTATAATCGGTCATCAAAAGAAAGTTTTTGGATACCAACAGCCATTAAATGGAAATCAAGAATTATTTTAGAACTAGCCTGCGATAATAGAGCTCGCTATATTCTTAAAATGAGAAAAAAAAATAGTTAGATATTTTTAATTTTTAAAAATTCTTTTAAATTCATTTTGTAAAATTTTTTTATCTTTAATAACTAAATGTTTGTTATTATTATCTTTTATAAAGAAAATAGTATTTAAGGAACTATTAGGATTTTCAATATCATTTCTTGCACCATGATCTGATAAAAAATAAATACTGTTAAATTTAATCTTTTTAGTTTTCAAATTTTCTAAAAATTTATCTACAAATTTTATAGTGCAAAGCCTGTCAGTGTTATGAAGCATTGTATGTTTTTCTAAATTAAATGAATTATTATAATTTCCCAAAGATCGACTGCCTTCATAATAACAATTTTTATTATAACCATAAGGTTTATGAGGCACTAAAGTATGAGTTATAATTAAATCAAATTTTTTAGATTTAATATCGTTAGAAATTTGTTCTAATAAAAAAATAAAACTAGCTTTTTCACCTTGAGGACTTAGAGATACATCTATCAAATTAAACTTTCTTAAAATTCTCCAAGTTAAAAGTGAAGTTATAGAACCATCAAATTTCCAACCATTTATTAAGTGAGTAAATTTATTATCTCTGAAACCCCCTATATACTCTTTTTTCTCGAAAGGATTAAAACTTTTACATTTTAAAACCCTTTTGTGGTCACAAAAATTTAAATGTAATGATTGAAATACTGAAATACTTTCAAACATATCAAAAAATTTATTTTTCATTAATGAATTATTTACATAAAAATTATTTTCGTTTTTTATATACTCATTATCATTAATTTTTGCTTCAAAATTGAATAACGATGATAAAGATTTTAGAGTAGATTTATTATTAGAAAAAACATTTTCGTAAAGAATTAAATCATTTTTTTTTTATATTTCCCTTAATTGATTATCAAAAATCTTACCTTCTTCTGTCTGACTTTCAAAACTGTTCATACCGGACATTTCATCAAAAATAATTACGATAGTAGGTAATGACTTTGCAGTATAATTTTGTTTATTGAAATTCTTTAAGTTATCTATTGATTTTGAGGAGTTAAACAATGATGAAATTGATAAAATAAAAACAGTCACTAAAAAAATTTTAATTCCATTTTCTTTAGTTTTAATTAAGATCAATAATATAATAGCAAAAATTATCAGTAATAAAGCTACACTTGCATAATAAATGCCTCCAAAATTTAGTGCTAAAAACGAAACACTATTAGTCAATTCACGATGTAAACTTAAATGATTATCAAAACCAAAAACAATGACCCCAGAAATAATAAAATTGTAGTAAATCTTATTTGGCAATTTTTGAAAAAATTTTAATAACCATACAATTAAAAAATTAAAGATAATAAAAAAGGTTGTAAAATATAAAATATCTATTTTATAAACTTTAAACTTAATAAACCAAACTGGAAGCAAACAAAAAAAAACTAAGAAACTATTTATCAGTAAATTCATAAATTTTTCTATCAGAATTAGTAATTTTTGTTATTTTTTTAATATTTTTTATTGAAGATAATATCTTTTCAAAATTTTTTTCATTGTAATCTGGAAAAATATCACCTTTTAAAGTCATCATTATTTTTGTAGTTGGATCATTTTTTGGCACAAATTCAATTAATCCAATTGGAGAAAAAGATACTAACCATTTAATTGCTTCTTCAATTGGAATGTTTTTTGCAATTACTAAATGGTGAATTAGAGCTAATGATATAGATGCATCAAACTTTCCTCTTTTAACTAAACTTTGTCTTTCAGAATCATTCCAACCTAAATTACTACTAGGGTTTGTAAAATCTGAAAATAAAGGAAAAAATTTTGAATTCGAATTTTTTGCTTTTCTAAAAGCTCTATTAAGAACATTTAAATCAAAATCAAATCCAATGACGTTTACACCGTTATTAGCTGCATACTCAGAAAATTTTCCTTCGTTACATCCAAAATCAGCTAATAAATTAATCTTATTTGCTTTACAAAATTCTTTAACTATCTCTAGTTTTATTTTTTCTTCCTCTATATTATAAGTATTTTCATTAGAATATTTGTCCCAAGTAGATGCTAATTTTTTTGGAGTTAATTTTTTAATATAATTTTTTAATTGATTTAAAATTGCTATAAAAGATTGTTTTTTTAAATTTTTAAAATTTTTAGTATTTTGATGACTCGTTTTTGGATTTTTTTTTGTATTAGTTTCAACTTTATTTAACATAAATACATGAAAAAAAATTGTATATGAAAAAAAATCATACCAACTAAGCAAATTACTTATTTCATTTGTTGAAATACCTTCAAGATTTCCTTTAAACCAGTTATTAAAGTCTATACCTTTTTTTGATTTAAGTAATAATGGATTAAGAAAATTTTCACAAAATTGTTTATGTCCATACCAAAATTCTCCGTCAGTGTATTTATCGATTGATAAAACATCGATAAAAATTGGTTTGTTATTTTTAAATTGGATATTGTAAGCGCTAGCATCTAATAATTTAGCATTTTTTTTTAAGAGATAGATTTGAAAGTTTAAATGAAAAATTGCTGCATCTTTAAGCTGGTCAAATGTCCACTCGTAAGGATATGAAATAAATTCTATTTTTTCATGTTTTAAAACTGCTATATTGTTTTCTTGAAGATTAAAATTATCTTTTTCTCTAACAATATCAGTTTTTACAATAAATTTTTTTTCAATAAGATCACCTAATAAATCATTTTCTTGCAAGAAATTAATTCTTTCTAACCCGGTCTTTTTAATTTCTCTGTATACATCGTTATTATGATAAAAAACTCTTCCTGCTGGATCTCTAAATGAACCTGCTTCGTATTGTAATTTAGTCAATTTTTTTCTTAAAATTAAAAATTTTTTGCAAGAGAGCTTTGAATTTTCTCCAATACAAAACAATTGTTGCACCAGCAGCTGCAATAAAACCAAGTATGGCTTGAATTATTATTCCTCCAGTTCCAGGATCTATGTAAGCGAATAAGTGATTCTGAAATATTATTAAATATATTAAAGTTAAACTACAAAATTTAAGCATAATTTTTATTATATCAGATTTGCACTGTTAGCAACATCATATTTATTAAAACTTTTTAAGATAAATCTTTTATTATAATCTTAATTTCATAATAAAAATGAAGAAAAAAATAATTATTGTTGGTGGCACAGGTTTTTTAGGTTTTCACTTATCTGTTTTTTTCTTAAAAAAAAAATGGAAAATTATTAGCGTTTCTAGAAACAAGGTTAAAAAAGAAAAATATTTAAAAGGTATTACTTATATTTATGCCGATATTAGCAAGTTAAAGTTACTTAAAAAAAAACTAAAACAACATTTAGATGCTAGTTATTTAATTAATGCTGGAGGTGAAGTAGACCATAAGAATAAAAGAAAAGTTTATCTTAGTCATTTTAAAGGAGTTAAAAATCTTGCATTAATTTTTGCAAAACAAAAACTAAAAAAATTTATCCAAATTGGAAGCTGTTTAGAGTACGGTAAAAATAAGTCACCACAGTATGAAAAACATCATTGCAGACCATTATCAAACTATGCAAAAGCAAAATATTTATCTACAAATTTTTTATTACAATCTAATAAAAAATTTAATTTTCAAATCATTATTTTAAGACCTTATCAAGTTTATGGACCTAATCAGGAAAGTAATCGCTTTATTCCAATTATAATTAATAACTGTTTAAAAAATAAAAAATTCCCATGTTCTGAGGGAATTCAAAAAAGAGATTTTTTATACATTGACGACTTTGTTAAAGGTGTTTTCGGCGTATTGACTTATTCGAGTTTGAAAAATGAGATATTTAACATTGGATACGGAAAACCAAATGAAATAAGAAAAATTATTGTATTTCTTAAAAATAAGATAAAAAAAGGGATACCCGAATTGGGAAAAATTAAATTAAGAAAAGAGGAAAATTTAACAACTTATCCGAGTACAAAAAAAATAAAAAAAATAGTTGGTTGGAAGCCAAAAGTTAGTTTGCATGATGGATTAAAAAAAACTATTAACTATTATAAAAAAAACCAATGAAAGTAGTAATTTTAGCTGGAGGTTTTGGCACAAGGTTGTCTGAATATACTCAGACGATTCCTAAGCCAATGGTAAAGATTGGAGGTAAACCAATTATTACTCACATAATGAGTCATTATATAAGTTATGGATTTAATGATTTTATTTTAGCTACCGGATATAAAAATAATTATTTTAAAAAATATTTTAAAGGTTATAAAAAAAATGCAAAACCTTTTGAAACAACTTTAAATGGAAAAAAATGTTTAGTTACTATTTTAAACACAGGATTAAATACTTTAACAGGCGGTAGACTAAAAAAAGTAAAAAATTTAATAAATGATAACGATAATTTTTTGTTCACTTACGGAGATGGAATTTCCTCTGTAAATTTAAAAAAGTTAGTAAATTTTCATAAGTTAAACAAAAAACTTGTGACAGTTACTGCTGTTAGACCACCAGCAAGATTTGGAGAAATTAAATTAAAAAGAAACAACGTTGTTTCTTTTAAAGAAAAACCACAGGTGTCAAATGGATGGATTAATGGCGGATTTTTTGTTGCTAAGAAAAATTTTTTAAATTTAATTAAGGGAAATCGAGATATTCTTGAAAAAAGACCGCTTGAATTAGCGTGTAAAAAAAAACAATTAATCGCGTTCAAACACAAAGGATTCTGGAAATGCATGGATGTTAAAAGAGATAGAGATGAATTACAGCAAATCTTTAAGAAAAATAAGTTTAATTGGTAATTATAATGAAAAATATATTTAAAAATAAAAAAGTATTAATTACAGGAAATACTGGTTTTAAAGGATCGTGGCTATCTTTATGGATGCATACTTTAGGTGCAAAAGTACTTGGAATATCATTAGGCCATCCTTCAGTTCCATCAAATCACAGAATTCTTCAATTAGAAAAAAAGATTAAATTTATAAAAGCAGATATCAGAAACTTTAAAAAATTAAATTACGAAATTAATAAATTCAAACCAGATTTTATATTTCATTTAGCCGCTGAAGCGATTGTTCAAAGAGCTTTTCAAAACCCTATAAATGTTTGGGAAACTAATACATTAGGTACTGTAAATATCTTAGAAACGATCAAAAGGCTTAATAAAAATATTATTGCTGTTATCATCACTAGTGACAAAGTTTATAAAAACTTAGAAATTACACGAGGATATAAAGAAGATGACATGTTAGGTAGTTTTGATCCATACAGTGCATCTAAAGCTTCGGCTGATTTAGCTACCAAGTCGTATTTTGAAACACACCTCAAAAATAATAAAAATGTAAGATTATGTATTGCAAGAGCAGGCAATGTTATAGGAGGAGGAGACTGGTCTGTTGGAAGAATAGTTCCAGATTGTATAAAAAATTGGTCACAAAATAAAACTGTAGAAATAAGAAATCCTAACTCAACTAGACCATGGCAGCATGTTTTAGATGTACTAAACGGGTATATTACATTAGCTATAAATGTAAAATCTAAAGTTAAATTAAATGGAGAAGCTTTTAACTTTGGTCCAAAAATCGAAAAAAACAGAAAAGTAATTGATGTGGTTAAGGCAATAAAGCATAGATGGGGAAATGCTAAATGGAAGATTTATAATAAAGAAAAATTTCCTGAAAATAAGTTGCTACAACTTAATTCCAACAAAGCCAAAAATAAACTAAACTGGAGATGTAAACTAAATCTCAAAAACACAATTATTTATACAACAGATTGGTATAAAGAATATTATACGAATAAAAAAAACATATATAATTATTCTATAATGCAAATAAATAAGTTTAATAATATTAAAAAATAAATTTAAAAATGAGCAATTTGCCTTTAGTGAGCATAATTATGAATTGCCACAATGGAGAAAAGTTTTTAAAAGATGCAATTCAAAGCATTATTTCTCAAACTTATAAAAACTGGGAACTAATTTTTTGGGACAATTTGTCTACAGATGATAGTAAAAAAATTTTAAGCAAATATAAAGAAAATAGAATTAAATATTTTAAATCTGAAGAATTTTTAAATCTATATTCAGCTAGAAACCGAGCAATAAGAAAAGCTTCTGGAGAATATATATGCTTTTTAGATACAGATGATTTTTGGGAAAAAGATAAAATTGAAAAACAGATTAAATTTTTACATCTTAATCCAAATCTAAATATTATTTATTCTAATTATTACACCTACAATCAAGAAAATAGTAAAAAAAATTTACGAAATAATTTTATTTTACCTGAGGGTTTTATTACAAAAGATATATTAAAAAGATACTCTATAGGTTTACTTACTTTATGTATTAACAAAAAAATCTTTGAAAAAAATAGTTTTAATGAAAAATATAATGTTATAGGTGATTTTGATTTTATAATTCGTTTAAGTATAGAAGAAAAGATAGGCTGCATTCAAAGTCCTTTAGCTTACTATAGACTACACGATAAAAATTATTCTAAACAAAAAATTAAAACTTACATTGACGAATTAAGTGAATGGATTGAAAGAAATGAAAATTATTTAAATCAAATTGGTCATAATTTAAAAAGTCAAAAAATTTTGTTATTTAAATTAAAGATTAAGAAACTATTAAGAATATTAAAATGAAAATTAAAATAATTGCAGAAATAGGACTAAATCACTTTGGTAAAATTAAGATCATTAAAGATTACTTAGCAAGAGTTAGAAATAAAGACATTGACGGTGTTTCAATTCAAATTTTAAATAAAAAAAAAACTTTAAAAAAATTTAAAAAATTTGCATTAAAGAAAAGTGATATTAAAAAATTTCTGACTATAGCCAAAAAAGATTTTAATAATGTTGGTATAGCGATACATAGTTGGGATGACTTTAAATTCATAAAATCCTTAAAACCTGATTTTATAAAAATACTGGGAAGTTCATTTGGAAATACAAAATATTATAATCAAGTAAAAACTACTAAACCAAAAAAAATATTTCTTTCAACAGGAGGAAGATCTATTGCTGAGATTTCAAATTTTTTAGGAAAGATTGATAAAAAAAAACTTAATTTGTTATTTACTTTTTTTAAAACAAAGAATTTCTTAAAGGAAATCAAAAAAATACAAGTACTTAAAAAAAAATTTAAATTAAATGTTGCATTTGGAAATCATTATAATAATGTTAATTATATTCCTAAGGTATGTTTTTATAAGCCTTCAGAAATTTTTTTTTATATTAAAATGAACAAAAAAAGAAATTATCCAGATGACAAACATGCAGTATCAATAAAAAATTTATCTCAATTGATAAAAAAAATAAAAAAATATGATTAAATTTAATTTTACAAACAAATTAGCTTTAGTACTTGCTAGTTCTAAAGGTATAGGATTTGAGTTAGCGAAAGAACTTGCAAAAAACAACGCTTATGTCGCTATTTGTGGTAGAAATTCAAAAAATTTATTATCTGCAAAAAATAAGTTGAAAAAAATGGGAATTTTAAAAAAAGTTAAATTTTTTAAAACTGATTTATCAAAAACTAGGAATGTGCTGAAATTACACAAAATTGTTACAAGAAATTTTAGAAAAAATATTGATATTTTAATTAACAATTCTGGTGGGCCAGAGCCAAAAATGATTAATGACATTAAAGAAAAAGATTGGGATTATGCTTTAAATAACAACTTAAAAAGCTTTATATTTATGAGTTTAAAAGTTTTACCAGCCATGAAAAAAAATAAATGGGGTAGAATTATTAATCTAACATCATCAACAGCAAAAGAACCAGCAGAGAAGATGGCTCTATCTAACGTAACTAGAGCAGGGGTTCTAGCTTTCTCAAAAACCCTGTCAAGAGAGGCTAGTTCTGATCAAATTACTATAAATTCAATTTTAACAGGTGGTGTTTTAACAGATAGATTATTTGAATTAATCAAAAAAAATAACAAAGGAAAGGTTAAACAGGTTTTGAAAAAAATTTCCTCTTCCATACCTGTAAAACATATAGCAAACCCTACTGAATTTGTTCAATTAATATTGTTTCTATGCACTAAGGAAGCTAGTTATGTAAATGGAACTGCAATATCTGTAGATGGAGGCTCATCAAAAACATTGTTCTAAAAAACGGGCGTGTAGTTCAGTGGTAGAACGCTACGTTGACATCGTAGAGGTCATAAGTTCAATTCTTATCACGCCCACCATTAATAATTAAGACTACTAAATTTTTGAATTTTTTTTTTGCAATAATGATAATAGCATAGCTAAAACTACAATCATGTAAGTTGAGTTAGATGTAGTAAAAAAACTACCTGATGATTTTAATGGGAAAAAAAACATTAAGAAATTTATAAAAACTATACTCAACACATCAATTTTATTAAAATTTTTATTCTTAATATAAATTAAAAGATAATTTATTGTTTTAAAAAACAACAAAAAAACAAATAAAAATATTATAAAGAAACCCACAATACCGGTGCTTACTAAAATATCAAGATAGTAGTTGTGAGGATGCGTTGAACATCTCAGTAATTTTTTTTCAGCGCATTTAATATAAAAATTTTTGTATCCAGTACCTATTATTTTATTTTCCTGCCATATATACAGTGCGCTAGCATATAAAGTAGCGTGTCCACTTCCCTTAACATAATCTAACCTTTTTTCTTTATCTCCTTCAACTTCATTAAATTTTTCTTTATCATTAATTAAATTTAAATTTCTAGCACTATCAATGCCTATTGTTTTGGCGTTATCAATAAAAGAACTATACCTTATAATAGAATCTTCAGATGAAAAATTAAAAATAAATAAGTTTAATAAGATAATCGAAAATAAAATTGGTAGTAACTTTGTTTTAAAATAAAATAAACCATATATTAGTAAAAAGAACACCCATATAAATAAAGACATCCTTTGGTCACTAGCAAATATAGATATACTAATTAATGAAATCAAAATTGATTGATAAAAAAACGCTTTAAAATCATTTTTTTTAAATATTTTAAAAATAACAAATACTAAGAAAAAACCAAAATTTTGAACAAAAGACCCAGCTATTTTCTCTCCATGAAAAAAACTTGTTGACGCTAGATACATCGAGTCCCCAGGTCCAGTTTCTATTTGTTTTAGACCTATTATATTAAATCCTAAGAGGTACTGAAAAATCAAGTCTAAAACTATTACTGAAACGAATATAGCGTAATAATAGAAAATTTTTTCTAAGTTAAAAGATTTTTCTTTAAAAAGATAAATACAGATAAAAATAAAAATTGGAAATCTTAAGAAAAGAATAGATTTAATTATATTGAAATTATTTACATATGATGAAAAAATTAGAGTTACTGTAAACAGTATCAATAAAGTTTGTGAAATAAATAAAAGATTGTATTTAATATTAATCTTTATCTTTGTTAGATAGAATAATCCAAGTATAATAAAGGTAAATAAATTCAAATTTAAAATTGTATTCCCCGCAACAAAAGACAAGGGAAATAATATTAATAGCCAATTAAGAGTCCCAACCAAACTGATCGAATTTATCTTGAAAAACATATACTATACTTAAATTATGCATATATTTTTACAATAAAATTGATATTTTTTGAAATATTTCTTATTTACATCAATTGTTATTAATATTATAAGATCGAGCCTGGTGATTATTGCGAAGGGGCCACACCCGATCCCATCTCGAACTCGGAAGTTAAGTCCTTCAGCGCCGATGGTACTTTGTCTTAAGATACGGGAGAG